>Ga0180433_10000054_pt1 | contig 178306 bp, 150 predicted proteins | sample SS_ome_8_FD_132980 | JGI IMG/M metagenome (GOLD analysis project Ga0180433, IMG submission 132980) | Hypersaline lake sediment archaeal communities from the Salton Sea, California, USA - SS_1_D_1 metaG | ecosystem: Environmental > Aquatic > Non-marine Saline and Alkaline > Hypersaline >... | reverse complement strand
CCAGTCACGTGAGTGGCGAGGCATAAGTAAGCTCCTTTTTTGTTCGAATCTAAAGAGGCTATACTTATGCCTTTTTTTTTATCAAGGTCTTCCTTTCCCTAGAGACTTATGCAACACACCCAAAAAAGTACATCGGCGTACTTTCTTTTGTTGGTCTTTTTTTTCCCCAATTTTAAATATCCATAGACTCCTATTGAAAAACCTTGAATATATTTACTATCGGTATGCTCAATCGAAATCCTTAATCTCTCTTGGTTACCAACTATAAATTTGTCAGCAATGAATATCTTTCGCCCTTTATATGTAGCTTCCGATGGATACACACTGGATTTTTCAAAATCATCTTTGAAATTTACAGCAGTCATCTTAGCAAAGGTTAGACAAGTCGTTCTACGGTGAAGATGATGTCGTCAAAGTCATCATCCGGCACGCCATCATTGCAAAAATAGCGCTTTCCGTTTGGAATATCTTCTGAATACATCGCCGCTCCTCCCCACTTATCATCTTTCCGCCACTCTCCACTCCCTGCGTAACAGGCCCTAAGCTTTCCCTCTTCATCACACGCTTCCCAAATATTTTTAATGAAAATATGATCTTCTTTTGTAAAAATTTGGACTACTATATTTTTAGGATCTATGAGATCTCCATCCTCCCAAAAGAGTATATTTGCATATTTACGTTTGTTTGTTTTAATTTTATCTGTTTTAATATAACCATTAACTCTGACGCAAAATCCTTGAGTGAATTTCCCGTTTGTTTTTTCAATTGAGAACCGTAGTTTATTCTTATTATGGATTGAAAATTTGTCTGAAACAAAAATCTTTTTTCCTTTAAACAAGGCTTCCGCAGGAAAACGTTTTGAGTTTATAAATTCTTTTTTGAAATTTGGCATATGAATTATTTTTTTAATTTTCTACTGGCATCTAACTCTGCGTGCATACTTGGTGTGACCTCTATAACATCAAATAATCCCCCTTCACATTGTGGAGGGCAATGATGTAATTCTACGCTTACTAATTGGTTAAGATCATAGTCCATTGCTAAAGGTGGTTTTCCTCTTTCCATCCTTTTTATATTCTGAGGCGTTGGTTCGTAGAGAATTTTTTCAGTGACTTGTCCCATTTTATGACGGTTTGCTTTGTTCTTCCAATACCTCCGCCTGACAGCACTCCATTTGGGGATTTGGCCCCTCTTGGTCAGGTTGTTGATCGGATCTCCAACTTTCCACCCTTTGGTCAGGTTAGGGCGGGTCGCTTTCGCGTGGTCGAGGACCGATTTGAGCTTGCCAGCCTTATTCACCTCAGCGGCAGTCTCCAGTATCATACTCTTTTCTGTATTTTTTAGCAGCGCTCGCGCTTTGGCCATGTCCTTTGTGGCTGAGGCCCCTTTGGTCACAAGCTTGCCGGCAGCTTCGGTCAGGAGTAGGTCTGCGGTGTTTTTGAAGATCACTTTCCCCATGAGCTCCCCTCTCTCCTCGACGGTGAATTCGTCCCAGTAGTCGTAGAGCTCAACAAGCTCGGGGGTGATAGCTTCTCCAAGCTGGCGGAATTCTCCATCTTTCATGTGCTTGAAGACGATGCTGATCGCTTCAACGGCTTGGGAGGCGGTCTGTACGGGGTGCAGGGCGAGGTCTTTACCAAAGACAAGGAGGTCCTTGCCCGCCTCATAGCACCCTGCAGCGGCCCCTTTGACAAAGCCTGTGGTGAATTCTTGGTCGTTGCGGTGTAGGTCTCGACTCTCTAGAAAGTCGGATTTGAAGGTCTCCCAATGCTCGGCAGCTCGATCAATCTCCCCCATACCAAGGTAGGCAAGGCCCATATCGAGGTGGGTCTCGGTGTGAAGGGGGGCGTCGTAGAGGGTGGCTTCAAAGGCGCGCGTGGCGTGGGCGAATTGCCCATATGCCATGAATCTCTCACCTGTGTATTGGTGGAATGTGGGCGATGGGACTGTGGCGCTCGCTGTGGGTACGAAGATGGGGGTGAAGTCGGTGTTGAAGGCGGTGTCGATATATTGGTGGGCTTCAACGGCAGGTGGGGGCTGCCACTTGAGCCCTTGGATTTGCTCTTCAAGGGCCCAGACGGTATGAAAGTTGGTGTAGTCGCTTTGGGAAATGGGCTCGAGCAAGAGGGGCGGAGGAGCGGGGAGCACAGGGGTCTGGCAGGAAGGGCTTTGTTCGACCAGCTCGTGGGTCAGGTAGGATGAGTGGTTGCGGACTTTCTCTTCTGTCGGCAAATCGTCGGTGGTGGCGTCGACGCGCCTTTGGATCTCGGCCACAATCTCTGGGTCGGGGTCTTTAGGGGGGCGGTGGCCGGCTGCTCGCTTTTTGGCTTTGGCTCTTCCTGTGATGACGGCTATGGTGATCACAACCAGGGCAGCTCCTGCGATGAGGATCGCTTTTTTGTGCTTTTTGAAGAAGTTTTTCACCGATTTCCACCCGTTGGAAAACCAGGAAATGCGTAGAAGCTCTAGAGGTCTATCGCGGTTGACTAGGGGGATGATGCGGTAGGCTTGCCGCCCACAGTCAAGGGCATTGAAGATCTTTATGTCTCGATGCACGGCGCGCACGAGCTCGATGATGTCGCCATTGAGTTCACGGTCTTCGCCTAGAGACCCTTGGGTGGCTAGGTCAGCAAGAAATAGGGCGATTTGCTCGAGCTCTTCGGTGGATGACAATATGAGACTTCCATCTTCCAATTGGTCTAGCAGTTGGGTGAATTCGTCATAGGTCCAATTTGTGTTTAGTGAGGGAAATAGTAGGGCGGGGAGGATTGTAAAAAATAAAAGAAATATCCTTCTCATACACACCTCTCAAAGTGATTTGAGAAGTTTTTATAACATAGGAATCTCTAATGGAAAAGCAAAAAGTTATTAATGGTAGTTTTATCCTAATTTAACAGAAGATGATGGGGCGCCAGTTGATCAGGTGGGGCATTATGCATAGGGCTATAAATGTGAGCATGGCTCTATCCTTTGGTTAGCTGGTTAGGTGCTTGATCATACTCTCTATGAGATGACCAAATTTGTTGGGTATCCCCTCTTTGTCCACGCCACGGACTATGAAGGCGTCGGTCAGCTGGTCGATCATATCATCTATCTCGTCGGGCGATAGCTTGATGGGGTAGCAGTTGCAGCGCCAGGGCGCGTCGCCCTCTATGGCGCGCTCGACCTTCTCTCGAACAGTAAAGGTCGTGACGGTGTCCTTGATGAGGGAAAGCTGGTCGCGGGTCATGGTCAGGCGCTTGAGGTTGAGCCCTATCTCACAGGGCGCCTCTTTGTCCCCTTTGAATAGAACCCAGTTCCGGAACACTTCAATCACCTTCTTGAGCCGGCTGGGAGAACAGGTGGCCACGAAGTCTTTCTGCTGGATGGTGCAAAAAAACCAGTCGTCGGGCCCACGGTTCACGTTAACAGCTCCAAATTTGATGTTCTCTTGCTCGGTTCCACGGAGGTTGATGGCTATGCTCCACCCAGGCTGACTCGTAGATCGAATGTCTATCCCTTGGTCATGCTCCCACTTGCGGTCACACTGCCCCAGGTACCACTCTTGCAACCACTCGAGGATGTCGTCGTCTAAACCCGGCTTCATACCTTTACCACTGTCTCAACCTTCTCCTTGTCCTCATTGAGCATGCGGCGGCGCTTCACAATACTCTTGGCCGTTTGCTCCCCCATGAAGGGAAGGATCTCGTCAAGGTTGATCTCCTCGGGATCCTTTGAAAGGACCAGGTCAAACACTACGGTCATCACACTGTGCCTCACCTCGTCGGTCCCATATTGCAACATGTACTCAACAAAGTTCAGGTGCCGCCTCATCTCTGTCTCATCCCTCTCCATGAGGATCTCTAAGAGGTAGTTCGCAAAGGAGACCATCTTTAAATGGATCGCTTGCGTTAAACTCCACATCTTTGAATAGGCTTCCCAGTATCTCTCAAATCGTGGAAATAGCTCTCTAATCGTCTCTATACAGTTTTTTTCCGTGATCTTTTCCATCTTTTTTGCTGGTCTTTTTAGTTTACTTACAAAGGGAGTATCTATTATCGGTCTGTTATTTTCAAAGTATTTAGCGGGGTTGGTCTTTTTTGGTTTGAAAATTATTGACTCTTAGACTGTTATGAGATGGGTTTTTTTGTGTGTGGACGTAAATCTTTTGCAATTGTTAGCATGCGTTTCATGAAATGTAAATCTCTCTTTCTGTCGCTGTTTTTTTGGGCAGCTCTTTTCGCTCAGCATGAGACCGATCCCTCTTTAGCGGTCACTCATGGCTCCCCAAGTAGCCTTGTGGCTGGATGCGTGAGCGCAATCACTGGCGATCTGACGTTTCAGGATGAGGATGTGGTGGCGCGGGGCGCTCAGCCTATCTCAATTCCCCTCTCCTATCTCTCTGCACACTCTCAGTCTCTATTTTATGGGTGGTCGCGCATTCAACATGCAACGGCGCGCATTGGGTCTAAAACTTTCGTTGAGGTGGCCGATAGAAATGGGGCGCGCCTGTTTTTATCTCGGATGCCCGACAATTCTTTAAAGGTTTTGGAGGGCTTTGGCGATGTGGGGTATGCGAATAAGTCTGGCGCTAAGAATCTCCGATATACGACGGGCTACATTAAGGGACGCAATATGTTTCTCCGGTTTGCGGATGGGACGGAGCGACGCTATGAACGGGTAAAAATGGATGATCTTTTCCTCCTGAAAGAGGAGCGGCTTCCAAGCGGTCATTGGTTGATTTTTTCGATGCGGCGGTGTGGGATTATCACTGGCATCAAAAGCAAGAGCCCCGATCAGACAATCACGTGGGCTTCGGTGGGCTTTTCGGATGAGGGGGATTCACTCCGCATCTGCACAAGCTCTAAGGAAAAAGTTTTTACGCAGTTTTGCAGAAAGCATGGGCAACTGTGTCCCGTTTCGGTCAGATCAAATGTCGCTCCGGAGATCAATTTCACCTATGCGCGGGGACGTGGCCCCCTCAAGGGACGCCTAACGTCGCGCTATTTCCCGGAAGATCGGGGTCAGCGCTTTGAGTATTTTAAGTCGGGGCGGGTGAAAACAGTCTTTCAACGGGTGGGCGTCAAGGCGGTCGACACACCCATTTACGAGTTTTCGTACGATTTGGAGAGGCGGTGGACAAATGTGACGCACGTTTCGGGGTCGATCGATCGCTACCATTACTCGAAGGATCTCCGCTTGCTCACTCATGAGCACTACGATCAGGACCGCCAGCTCATTTTTCGCAAAACGTTGACGTGGGGCGATGGGTCGAGCGAGTCTGAGCACCGCAGCTATTTGAAGGGAGTGCTCGTCTCGGATCGCTCTGGCAAGGCGCTCCGTAAAACGGTGTATGAGCACGATGCGATGGGGAATGTCACGCGGGAGATCGTCTCGTCTCACAATACGGAAGAGGCCTCAACTAGCTATGAATATGAGGGGGCGCTGCTGCGGCAGGTGACCTATCCCAGTGGACTGGTCAAGCGCCTGAGCTATCTGGAGGGGACGGACCTTGTGACCTGCGAGCTCGAGGGGGATGGGACGAGAGCTTGGCGCCGGACGTTCTATGTTTACAACCGCCACCACCTGTTGATCTCTGAGATCACAGACGATGGGGTAGGAACATCTATCGACGACATGGAAGGGGTGACGCGCCGCCTCATCAAGCGGATCACCCCTAAGTCGACTCACCCATTTTATGGTTTGTCGGAGGTGATCGAGCATTTTGCCTTTGATCGGGTGACGGGCAAGGAGCATCTGTTGAAGTCGGAGCGGCTGGTCTACAATGAGATAGGCCTTGTGGCGGAAAAGTATCTCAACGGAGAGCTGATGCACACCTACGAGTACGATGGGCAGAACCGGGTGATCTTGGAAACTGATGCGTTGGGCCAAGCGACGCACTTTTCGTACGATGTCTTTGGCAATGTCACTCGGGAGCACAGGGAGGCAGCGGGGCTCACGCGCGATGTGGTTTACGATTGCAATGCCAATCCAATTTCTGTTTCGGAGAATGGGCGCAAAGCGGAGATGGTCTACGATGCCTCGTTTGATCATGTCGCCACAATCGATCCGATGGGACAAAAAACGACGTATGCCTACAACACACTCGGCCACCGCATACGGGAGACAAGTCCCCTCGGTATCAGATCGAGCAAAGTCGTCGATCCCTTTGGGCATGTGATCAAGTCCCACGATAGGGCGGGGGCGCGGCGCACGGCCCTTCGCAATGCCTTTGGCCTCCCCTTAGAAGAGGTCGATCCTCTGGGGCACAAGAGGGTCTTTCGGTACGACACCTCGGGACGGGAAGTGGAGCGGGTCAGTCCCATTGGGGTCGTGACGCAATCGACCTATGACATCTTCGATCGCCTCACAAAAAAGGTCATTTTGTCTCAAGAGGGGGAGGTCCTTGCAGAGGAGAGTTGGGATTACGATGCGTTCAATCTTCTCACCCATGTCGATGCCGAGGGCATCGCCACGCGGTATCAATACGATATTTTTGGGCGAGAGGTCAAACGGATGCGGGGCCAGCAGATCACTCTCACCGCCTACGATGAGTGGGATCGCCCCGCTCGCATCACCCTCTTCAATGGCTACAATTCGCGCATCACACTCAAAACCTACGATTTGCTGGGACGGGTGATCGGCGAGCGGATCGAATCGCTCGATGGGGATAGGCTCTCTGAGGTTGAGTACACATACGACGGGGCGGGGCGGCAAACCCATGTGATCTCTCAGGTTGATGGGCAGCGCGCCTGCCACGAAAAACGGTTTGATGCACTGGGACGGCTCGTCTGGGAAAAAACACCGTGTGGCGTCGAGACCCACACTGAGTATTTGGAGAGCGATCACCTCGAAATCTGCACGAGAGATGCCAAAGGGACGACGCTTCACAAAATCTACGATTTCGATGGCCGCCTTGTGAGGGAGGAGACACTCTCAATCGAAGGGAAGCTCTTAGAGCGCGAGGTGACTGAGTACGACATAGGGGATCGCCCCATCGCCACGACTGTCGATATCCTTGTCGACGGGGAGAGCGTGGACATCGCGCGCCGCGAAAAAAGCTACGATCAGTGTGGCCACATCACCACCCTCAAAGAGGGGGTTGGCACCGCAGGTGAGCGGATGACCACCTATGGCTACACTCCCTTAGGGCAAAAGGCCTGGGAGGAGAAAGAAAACGGGTGCCGCATCACCTACACCTATCACGACCTTAGCCCCCTCAAGGAGCTGCGCGCCTCTGATGGATCGGTCCATTACCTAACAACCATCGATCGCTTGGGGCGCATAACGCACATTGACAACATCGCCGCTGGCACATCGACCCAGCGCACCTACAATCCTAATGGAGCTGTTGCGTATGAGACTCTTGAAAATGGGATCACCATCGAGAGGGACTTTGATCGGATCGGGCGATGCAAAGAGCTGCGCATCGACGGGCTTCCCCCCATCACCTACGCGTACGATCCCCTCTCACTGCGGAAAGTGACCATGGGGGCCTACTGCCACACGTTTGATCAATACGACCTAAGCGGCCACCCCCTCAAAGAGACCCTTTGCAACGGGACATCTCTCACCAAATCGTACGACCTCGATGGGCGCCTCACTCACATCGTAAGCCCCCACTTTTCACAGAGTGTGCTAGGGCGCGACGCCCTTGGGAATATCACCGCCCTGCGCACCCTACGTGGCGGCGCAGACGAAACCACCACCTATACCTACAACGCTCTCTCCCAGCTCCTCACCGAAAAGGGCCGCACCTACGCCTACGACTCGACCCACAACCGGATCGGCGATAGCGGGGAAGAGATCACCTTCAGCACCCTCGGCCAAAACCTCGCCCACACTTACAATGAGCTCGGCCTCCTCACACAAAAAGGGGATCTCCACTTCACCTACGACGCCCTTGACCGCCTTATCCGCATCGATCGCTTGGATGCCCCTCCCCTCCTCTTTACCTACGATAGCGACCACCGCATGATGACCGCCACATGTGGCGATAAAACGGAGCGCTTCATCTACGACGGCCTCAACGAAATCGGCGCCCTCGACGATTGGAACAACCTCCTCAACCTCAGAGTGCTCGGCAACACACCCCAAGCCGAGATAGGCGCCACCCTCCTTCTCGTCGACCCGAGCGGCCCCACAGTGCCCCTTAACGACATCCAAGGGAACATCGCCACCCTCGTCCCTTTCAGCCATGCGCCTCCCACCCACCTCACCTACACCGCCTTTGGCGAGCACGCCACCTCCAGCCCCACCTTGACCCCCTACCGCTTTGCCTCCAAGCGCTTCTTTCCCGATGCCGACCTTGTCTTCTTTGGACGCCGCTTCTACGACCCCAGCGAGGGGCGCTTCATCACACCCGACCCCAAAGGGTACGACGAAGGGGTCAATCTCTACGCCTACGTCCTCAACAACCCCCTCAACAGCGTCGATCTTTACGGCTTAGCTCGCGAAGGAAAATTCTGGTCCTCTGTCCATGCCACAAAAAATGTAGCTGGCGGCGTTGCTATAGGTTTGGCCGACTGCGCGCTCGATAAAGCTCTATTTGCTGTCGACCTAGGGGCCTTTGCTGGATCATTCTTCTCAAGCAATCCTAACTTCTACGACGACTACAAAAGTCGCCGCAACATGCTGACAAACTTCACGATCAATCAGCTCAACAACCTTGCTGGTGTCGATCCATCAAGCCGAAGCTTTAGCTACGCGCGCAACGCCGCCTACTGGGGTGCCAGTTTTGCCACACCCATATCTAAAATCGGCCGCAAAGGGGTGCAATTTGCCACAACCATTGCCAAAAAAAGATCTGTTCAACACCTTGCAGCCCAAGGTGTAAAAGGCCAAATCTTCAATTCAGGAAATAAAACAGCCAGATATATGTGGGGCACCCAGCAAAAAACTACTGCTGTGGCCAATAGATTAAATCTTTACAGGCCTGGGGCAGACTTTTTAAGTGGTCCAAATGGCATGTGCATCCCAACGAGTAAAGCCTCTCTTGAGAGGTTATGCATTCAGTCTGGGTTTAAAGAATTCCCAACCCATGGCCCTGGAAGAGGTTTTATTATCAACGATAGAATATCAATAAGAATAATGAATGCCACAAGTAGGCATCCAAATAGGGCTGTATTTAATCCATCTCCTTCAAGCAAAACTCTAATTAACCCTTTTACAGGACGTCATCCTAGACCACCTGGAAATTTGGTAGATAAATTTGATCAGAGAGAGTACATTGCGAGGTTGTCTCACATCACTTTAGGTCCCTAAATGGACAATTTTTTCGAGCTTATGAGTACCGTTATGCCACTATCGCCTGTGACCTCTGCTAAAGTCATCAGTTCTCTGTATTTGGTACTTTCAGGAGAAGATTGGGGAGGATCATTCTTTTCAAATTGGAGAATTATTGATAGGAATCAAAAGATACTATGTTACTCAGATGGTAATGAAAATCTTGATTTTCTAATTGGCAAATCGATAACAAAAATCATTCCACAATCTGAAACGTGTCCATATGATCCAATATTTGTCTTTGATGAATATGATCTCGAAATTTTTACATCATACTTTGAAGATGAACCCTGGGAGTTCTATCACAGTGGTGTAAACGCTTGCTTCGATCAGAGCACAGCTTTTGAATCAGACAGAGAAGAGCTGATATGAGACCTAATGAACTACAAAAATTCGATAGTTTTTTACCCCTCAAAGTGACAGAATTTGAACGTGCAAGATTCACTCCTGACCACGAAAGTCTAGGAGCAAAAAGAGGGTTTTACTTGAGAGGAGAAAATTGGGAATTTCACTGTCACTGTTGTTGGAGGATCATCAGAAATTCAAAAATCTTTGTCTCAATGGAATGGCACTGTTTGTTGCCTGATATACTTAAAGACTGCACCTTTCTAAAGGTTTATCATCAATCTTCAAGACACCCTCTTGATATTTCGTTAGAGATTGAAGGGGAATACACATTAGAAATTTTCTCATGTGTTCCGGGAGTGAACTGGGAATTTAAAAGCCTGGAAGACAATGTGACCATCTCCTCTCAATTTGAAAAGCCGTAAATTATTGATGGTTGGCGCAAGGATTTGCGCTCTACGGCTCAAAAGGGCAAAGGAGACCCCGATTGGGATTAATCGGGGTCGTATAGTGGTCCCCGCAGGAACCCGAAGGGCGAAGGGGGAGCTGTGTTAAAGAACACAGCCCCCTGACGAGGAGACCGCTAGGCGCAGCCATTTTGAGCCCCACTCTCGCAAAGTGAGAGAGGAACCACCCCTGCCTTGTTCCTCTCTTGCTTTTTTTTCGGTTTGGGGAAACAATGGCCCTAACTATGCAAGCCCACTTCCAACAGCTGGTCGAAAAAGTCAGCTGCCTAGCCCTCAAAGACTTTCAAAAGTCGATCCGCAGTTTCGCTCTGTTCCATGCGATCTCGTTTGGGATGCTCTCGCTGCTGCTTGTGGCGTTTTTTTATTTGATCAACTTCAGGCCGAAGAGTTTGGGGTTGGCGATTGTGATTGCCCTTTTTTTTCTAACGGTCTTTTCGTACTTTGTGTTGCTCAACTACTATGTGACGAAAAAGCCAAGCGAGTTGAGTCGGATTAAGGGGGCGTTTGTGAGCGCGATCTCAAAGGACTTGCCGGCCGAGAAGGAGTCGAGCGAGTACCACTTGCTCCTTGCGAATTCGACTTATCAACTCAGCTCGTTCATTCAGCGCAACGATGCGCTCGGGATTCGGTTTAACTTTCCGTTAGCGTCGATCAATAGTTTGCTCAAGAAGGCCAACGCTCTTTTGCATGTGCGCGATATTCATATGCTCAAGGAGATGTTGCTACTCGAGTCGATCGATGAGCATGTGAAGTTGATCAAGAAGCACCCGACCGATTTGGAGGCGCACGCCTCGCTGGCCAATGCCTACATCGCCCTCTCTCGATTGTACAAGCAGGGGGATGAGGGAGCCGGGTGGATGAAGCGGTTTATCTCTCCACAGGTGCGCCTCGATCGGTTCAACGCTGCAGCGGGGCGGGCCATCGAGGAGTTAAAAATTGTTGGCGACTACTCCCCTAACGACCCGTGGGTGCACGCGCAACTCGCCAGCTGCTACCACGATTTGAACTTGTTTGACGATGAGATCCGCGAGTATGAGACGATCATCAATCTCTATCCCGACGATCGGGAAATTCTCTTTAGGTTGGGCAATCTCTACTTCCAACAGGGTATGAGCTCAAAGGGTCTAAGAACATATGAAACTTTGAAACAAATTTCTCCCGATTCGGCCCTGGAAATGATCCAGGGTTACGATGCCTTTTTACACGATAAATTCACGTCTTGATGATTATTGATTAGCATGTATAATCAGATTTTGATTCCTTTTTTGGGCCACTGAATTTTTTTTAGAAGGTGTAGTTTTATGAAAAAAGTCGCGCGCGTCGTTTTATTAGGTCTCTCTGCTCTGACCACTTTTGAGCTGAGAGCCGTTCCTGCCAGTGATTTGGAAACCTCGTCGTACGAGGAGGCGTTCTTGGTGAGACGGATTGCCGAGTTCTTCAAAGATGGCGATTACGATTTGGTCAAGACGCAGATCAATGATTTCTTTGCGCGCTATCCCAATAGCCCCCTCAACGAGCATTTGCACGGGGTTTTGGGCGATCTGTTTATCGAAGAGGGACACTACGAAAAGGCTCTTGCACAGTACGAAGCGATTACTGATGAGGATGTGATTTCGAAAATCTTCCTCAATAAGTTACAGTGTTACTACGAACTCTCAAATTACGAAGCGATCTCAGAGGCGGGCCTAGCCCTATCAAGCGAGGCTGCCGAGGGGTTTGCCGATCGGAAGGATGAGTTCAACTTCTTGATGGCTGAGAGCTTTTACCGACGCGCCCTTAAGCTCCATGACCGCAATGAAAAACGGTCGTTTGCTGTCATTGCTTCCAACTATTACGAAGAGCTACTAGAGTCGGCTTATGCCGACACGACCCTCTTTTCTTTGGCCGACATCTACACCATCGTTGGCGAGGATCAGCAAGCGGCACTCGCCTACCTCTCCCTAGCAAAGACCCATCCAAAGATGGAGGAGCAGCTCCTTTTCAATGCGGCGAGCTGCATGGCGCAGTTCGACAGGGATCAGGCGATTGATACGTACGAGGAGCTGATCAGTCTCGATGGCCCTCACGCCAAGGAAGCTCGCTTCAATCAACTCATTCTCCTCTTTGAAAAGGAGGAGTATCAGCAGGTGATCGAGGCATTCCCTTCAATTGCCAGCGTGATTCCCGACAATCAAGCGACGCTCTTTAAGTACATTTTAGGGAAGTGCTACTTCTCTCAAGATCAGTACAAAGAGGCACTCGAGCCCCTGACCGCTTTTATCAAGGCGAGCGATGCCGATGAGGCCTATTTAAAGAATGCCCTTTTGATCTCAATGACGTGCGCTTACAATCTCGGCGACAGCGCACAATTTTCCGACCATTTGGCGCAGTTTAAAGTCCGCTATAGCGATGACGCGCAGCTCCCGAATGCGATCTTTATGCACGCGATGCTCTCAAAGGATGCGGGCGATGACTCGACTCTCTTAAAGGAACTGGAGAATCTACTGACAACGTACACAGACTTCGAGCAGAGAGAGGGCCTCTTATACGAGTACACGTTTGCCACTCACAAGTGTGGTCTTCACGCCAATGCGCGCGAATCGGCGCAATCTTATTTAAAGGATTATGCGGGCTCAGAGCGAGAAGGGGCTGTGTGGAAGCTCTACTTGGCGAGCTCTCTCGAGGTGTACAAAAATCAACTCGATCTCGATGAGCCGACCTACTCACGGCAGAGCTTTTTTGACGATCTCAAGACGGTTCTTTCAAAGGAGTCGCTCCTTAAGGGTGAGGAGAAGGGGGAATATCAACTCCTCTTTGCCACGGTGGCCTTTGAACTGGGCCGGTTCGAAAGTGCCTACTCGACGCTAGAAGCGTTTTCAAAGCACACAAAGGACAATGTCCAGGCTGAGTTCCTTATGGGTCTCTGTCAACATCAGATGGGGGGCGATGCCAAAAAAATGGTGAGCCACTTTGAGACAGTCCTCACTCTCGACGAAAACCACGCGCAGAAGGGGCTGATTCACCTTTATCTCTTCAACGGGTACTTGAGTTTTGATGAGGATATGGCAGCTGAGCACCTCTTTGAGGCGGTCAAAACAGCGTCTCACCCTGTCAAAGCGGAAAACCGCTTATGGCTCGCCGATAGACTCTACACTCAAGCCAAGCCCTACATGGACAATAGCTACCTTTTGTCTGAAACTGAGCAGGTCGATATGGAGTCACTCGCCGTTAAAGGGTGCGACCTTTACGCATCGGTCTTTTACTCCAACGGAGGGCTGGTCTCAATTGATCAAGAGACTCTCTATTTAGAGCCCGAGGCCCTTAAGTTTGCTGAACTCTTGGGCGTTGCAGGGAAGCACCATCAGAAAATCTCTCTACTCACCGAGCTCGCCGAAAAGCAGGATGCCAACCCCGATTGGGATTGGATGTTCCAACGCTCGACACTCTTTGAACTCGCTAAAGCCTACGAGATGAGTGGCGATTTGGAGATGGCGCTAGAGACATATACGTTCATTTCCGATCGAGAGAGAGGGGTGAGCAGCCCAATTTTAAACATCGCGACGTTCCAAAGTGCGAAACTCCGCTTCACTCTCTTGGACGATCGGCAAAAAACTAAGAATAACAACGAGGTCCACGAGATCTTGACGCAACTTAAAGAGCTGCAGATCCGTCGCCACGTCGACTCAGAGCCCATCCACTTGGAGGCCTCTTTGGAGTACGCAATGGTCCGTTCGGCCATTTCAAGTGCGGCGGAGAGAAATCAACGCTACCTCTTCTTTTTAAACCGTATGGTCGAAGATGCGACAAGTCAAGAGGATGCGATCTCGATCGGGTATCACAGGCTTTTAGGCAAATCGCCTGAGAAAAAATTGGTCTTTGATACGTACATGAAGTTTGTCGAAGCTGAGAAGCTCCGCCTTAAAGGGATAGAGCTAAGAGAGGCCAATCTCCCTTTAGAAGCTGAAGAGGTCAATGAGCAGGCTCTGGCCCTTCTCTTCGATATCGAAGGGGTGCAGCAGACGCGCGATTACCTCCACCCGCGCGTTTTGAAAAGTATAGAAGCCATAAGTGATGCAGAATCTTATTGATGAAAGTCGAGTGGGTCACACTTTTTTCTGTTTTTAAGCTCGGTTTATTGAGCGCATCGTCTCCTTTGGTCTTGGACCAGGAGACGATACCTATTCCAAGGCAGGATTTTTCCCTACCTGCGATGCCTCTGCCGACGACCCCCTCCCGATTGACCATCAACTGCCCCTTAAAATTCGCTCAAGATAATCCCTTAGGATCAGACCACAGGGCTCTTGCCGAAATGTGTCCGGTCAAGGTCGACTACTTCGATCTTTCGGTGTTGCACCGGCAAACTGAGAAACACCCCTTTCATTTAGACCCCCGCACTATCGCTCACATTTCCTTGAACCGGGTCTTTGTGGGAGAAAAAATCTCTCTTAAGGGATCGTTTGATCTCGTCAACACTCTCTTTGCTTTTAACCTCTCTCCCCTTCCTAAACTCGCTCCCAATGAGACGCTCGATCTGACCCCTCACAAAGAGATGTTGATTCCACCCCCTGCGACTTACTCTACATTCAGCCCTGACGCAATTGCGACTGCTGAGATTGATCTTGAGTGCCCCGATATAGAGATGAAACCCCAAATGGGTCAGTTTTTGAGTCAAAAAATTAAACTCACCTGTGTCCCCTCTCATCTTTTGAAAATCCCATTGGTTCAAATGGGCGCTTCCAAAGAAAAAGCCCTAAAGTCTTTAAGCCCAATTCTCGAGCCGTGCGCTCTGCCCCAGATTACGCCTAACTCGCTCCCCCTCGGTTTGGGGGCATCAACGCCGTGTCATATCTTTCAGTTTACCAAGGGCCCTCTACAAACTCTCGGTTTAGAGAGTCTCACAGTGATCTCTCCTAATTTTGACATGAACGCATCGATTAATAGTGAGTGGTTTGATCACATCAACCTCCTCGGGCAAAGTGACGCGCTCGATCGTGACCATCACTACAGCGAGGCGCAAAGCCAACTCGCTATGGCCGATCACCCCTACCTCCCTAAAACCAACTTCACTCCAAAAGACCTTAAGCTTAAGGACTCACACTCAAATCAAGCCCATCTGCAGATTGAAGGGGCCTCATTTGAGCGTCCCGCGCTTAAAAAGGATGAGATTGCAACCGATCAAGAGCACTTAAGCCCTAAAATGAGCCCTCTTCTGACTGAAAAAGTCGATATTGCTTCTGTCAAAGTGGGCGAAACTCCTTCATATGGATCGCTCCCCTTTTCCCCTAAAACCGAAAAGGGTCATCAATCGCAAACTGATGCGACCTTAAAAGTGGCCAATAGTGACAGCGCCTCGCCTAAGCCCCTCCAAACACTCCCGGTTCAGCCCGATCTCGATCCCATCTTAGAGGTGGCAGCTCAACATGACGTTGATGCGACTTTCTCTCCTTCACAAATGAGTCCACTCGCTTTGGCAGTGGGCGCGCCCCTTGACTCTCACCCTTCAGCGTCACACGCGGCAAAGACCCATAAACCCTCGCGCGAAGAGGCGCTTCGCCCTAAGTTTGGAAGGGCCCTCTCATCTGTGAGTGACAAAGGGACGACAAAGTGTGATGAGCTCGATGCAAAAGCCTCAAATCACCCAACCGCCTCGTTGATTTTTGTCGCGATCCCCCACCCGAGCACCTACCCCCTTAAAAAACTCTCACTCCTCTCAATCGACACGTTTGATTCTGCCCTTTTTGAGGTCAAAGCATTCCCCTCATACCACGAGGCCCTTGTCTCCCCTCTAAGCGAGGAAGTGGCTGTGTGTGTTGTCGATGTCGATCCCACTATCCCCTTCTATAATGAGGTTGCCCTCGCTGCGATCGATAGACTCTCTCTTGAAAGAGAGAGACACTTCAAGGGATCGGTTCCCATGTCGATTGTGCAAGAGAGTTTCAAGGGGCTCGCCCCACGCTACGATCTCTGCCGGAGCCTCTCCACACCTTTTGAGGATAAATTCTTTGTGAGTGATCCCTTAAGATCGCAAGCGCGCCAGGTACAACCGGGATTCGCCCCAAAAGAAGTGGACGCGCCCACCTCCGACACCTTTGCGATCACGCTTCACGGAGAATCTCGGGATTACGCCCTCATCACGGCGCAAAATAGCGTCGCGATCGCCCCCTACGAGGCGCAAACAACGCGCTATTTCGACGAAAGGCGGTTTTACTCCCTCAATAAGTCCTACCGCCTACTCTCTGATTACTACATCGACTTCCCCTCAACAGACGATCTCAACACCAACTCCCTCTTTAACCCCTTTGAATCGTACATTGAGGTCGCTCCCGACAGCGACAAAGGGGGATATCTCTTCTCGTGTGAGTTGAAGTTGCCTAAAGTGTTTGATGTGGCGGCGGCGCCTCAACACTACCTCTTTTTGGTCGACCGCTCCAAGGCGGTCAAAGCGCACCGCTACGATGTCTTCAAGCGGGCGGTTTTGCGCGCTCTCCCTTACATCCGCCCCGAGGACACCTTCAACGTCGCCCTCTTTGACAGCCGCATTAAGTATGTGTCCGACCTAGATCTTCCCAATACGCAAAATGCGCGCGCTCAAGTGAAGCAGTTTTTCACAGAAGAGAAGCACGCCGGGCTCTTTAAAACGCTCAATGTCTCAACACTCCTTAGCGATGTGAAGTTTGAGATGCAGAAGAGAGACTCCCTTGTCAACGTCGTCCTCCTCTCAAGTGGGGATAACCTAGCCAACATGCCCGAAAAACGCCGCTTTTTAAAGCATATGCTCAACTTAGATGCCCCCCATGTCTCTATATTTGCGACAGGGTGCACAGATAGTGGTCAAAACCACCCAATGCACCTGATCAGCACTTTCAACGGGGGTGAGGCGATGATCTCCCCAACAAATGCCTCCTACCCGAGAAAATTTGCCGGCCTCATCAGACGGATCTCCCACCCCATCGCCTCCAACGTCCACCTCACCCCCATCGCCACTGAGGGCACGGGAGAGATTGAGTGTTACACCGCCAACCACATAGATCGTCCCAACATCTACAAAGACAACGTCTACAAGCTCTATGGTCACATCGATAAGTTAGAGGACTTTGAGCTCTACCTCCAGGGAACTGGGAGCGATGAGTACCTCAATATCAGCCAAATGATCTCATTTGAAAAAGCGCTCCACAGAGGGACTGGTCTCAAGAAGGAGATTGCCCAAAAACAGAGCCTCCCCTATTATTTTACCTACATCAATGATGGCGATTTGGACGTTTTTGAAAAGGCTGAGGCACTAAGAAATGGGAATCAGAATAAGCGGCGGCGCGCTTCGCGGTCGCACTTTGACGAGCCCTAATGGGGCCCACACCCGTCCAACCTCTTCGCGTGTGCGAGAGGCCTTCTTTGACATCTTCCGCCCCCATATCGACGGCGCCCACTTCTTGGATCTTTTTGCCGGCACTGGCGCGATGGGGATCGAGGCACTCTCTCGCGGCGCGCAAAAATGCACTTTCATCGAAAAAAACCCCAAGACCTTCGCCTGCCTTAAGAGAAATATTGCCGATCTTAAACTCCAGGCCTCGACCCATCTCCACTTTGGCGATGCCTTGATTTGGCTTCATAAAATCAAAGGACCATTTGACATTGTCTATATCGATCCCCCCTACCATGTCTCATCAGAATTCTATAGAAAGCTCATTGAGACATTGAAGGAGAGAGCCTTGATCCACACAAACTCTTTCGTGGTGATTGAGTCTGAGCGCCCTATTGAGGGGCTAGCATTAGACCACAGTTGCAGAAGGATGGGCCGGACGATTTTGACGACGTGCCAATTCCCTGAGCTCTGATTCTATCTCCCGTTCGATGCGCTCTTCATACTCTCTCACTTCACTGACGAGCTCTTTCCCGAGGTTCATAAGAAACGTCTCTTGAGCCTCATCGATATCTAGAAAGGCAAATTGATCTAAATTGTTGATCGCAAAGTCATCAAAATCGGTCTCGCCATCATGCTGCAAAAGGATAGAGACATAGGCCTTTATGCGAAAAGATAACGTACCAAAACCTTCAAACTCAAAAGGAGCCTCATCGAGCTTTTCATTGATGGCATTATTGATAAATTCTGACACATCAATTCTCTCGGGATAAGAGCGCATGAGCTCAAGCAAATCTTCAGTCACATCGGCAAGCTCAACAGGGGCTCTCTTTTCCACGTCGATCAAGCGGTAAGCTCCCGACGGCCAGAAGATGCCGAGAGCGATCAAGGTGAGAGCAAAGATAGAGGTGAGCATCAGAGCAAAGACCCTATAAGTCTCATGGAATATTTCAGCTAAGCCCTCGCACAGACCGACTGTCCCCTCACAGTAGCGATAAATCAGTGAGATCACTGTCATAGGAATGATCGTTGTCGCGTTAAGAGCTAAACTCGCCGAGGAGAGCGCCCCATAAAGGGTAGAATACACAATCCGTGTGATGAAACAGTCGTTAGATTGAGAGACTTCGCCAGCGCGGAGCCAAAGCCTGCCCGCTTGCTCAAAGCCTAAGGGAATCGTAGCACAGGCATCACTCATGTAAAAAATCCTCATCGTCCTCATCCCAGTTGGTATCGATATCCTCATCTGACGAAGATGAAAACTTCACATAATCTCTTCTTTTTGTAAGGGTGAATTTCACAATATCTATAAGATTTCCCGTAGCTTCCTCTCTCCTATCCTTGGGCGTTAAACATCTTTCCAAGTTTCTTAATTCAATATTTTTTAAATCAACTCCTTGAAACAAGGTATTTTTAGGCCTTTCTTGACTTTTACCCCCTAAAATAACACTGACATCTACCGCAATTTCACTTTGAAGTTGATCGTATCTGTTGTTGAAATCCTCCATGATACTTTTAACAAGATCTATCCATTCATTTCTCAACTGCATATCATTTTCTTTCAGTTCATCGGGAACTATCTTTTTGAATTTATCAAAATTATTTATGGCCAACATTGCTAAATCTGTGGCCTCTCCCTTTTGAAACTCATTTTTAAACAGGGAATAGACTCTTAACTTAAATATGTTTGCATTTGATGCATTTGGGTACATCTTGTCAACCTTTCCGAACACAAGCTCTTTGTTCAAACAGGCTGTCACTCTTTTGGGATATTCCTCAAACAATTTTACGACATCCTTGACAAGGCCTAAAAACTTGATATTTCCCCTCTTAACAACAGGACTTTCCTCTTTCTCAATTTTTTTCTGACGCGCTTCCAAGGCTTTTTTTAGACGGTCTTTCGCCAATTGATACCTTTGGGCAAGGTCGGCCTCTTTTTGCTGAAATTCGGCAACTTGAGCCCTTAGATCTGCAATTGTTTGGCGGTTTATATCCTGCGTTGAGTCCGGGCTATGCCTGATAATCTCTATCTCTTCATCAGGGGTGGTTTCGACCTGGACAAGGGATACTGCACAGCTCGGGGAGAGAAGGCTAAGAACCACAGCGACAGTGAGAAAGATTGTGGACCAAAGAGCCGAGGTGAACGTCACTACTTTATCGATGATCGCCGCAAAGAAACTGCTGTCAGCCAGATCTGTTGTCAGCTCAACGAAGAGCTCAATAACAGCAGAGAACGGATAGACAATTTCCTCTATGACAAGAGAGGCAAGAGAGATTGCCATGTACCACGAAGTGGATAGGCGAGGAACAAACCACCCCTCCTCTCTAGACGCCTCTTCAGCATAAGTGTAAATAAATGCTGCAGAGAACCGATCGGGAATTGTTCCGTAAAACTCACACATACTATTTCTTCCTCATTAGAAGGGGGAATTATTAAGTATATGTGAGTTTTAAATCAAGATAAATTAAGCTCTATCTACGCTGTCCCATCTCAAACGTGACTTCACTCACAATTCCATCCTCGTTGAATGAGCGCTTTGTGCCGTGAAGTTGATCGTCGAAGTAGGTTTGCAAAACCTGTGGGCGTCCGTCGGCGTAGTATTTGTTGAAGATACCGTGCCGTTTGCCCTCTTTGTACTCCCCTTCAAAGACTAAGGCCTCATCTTGGTTCCAATTTTGGCACAGACCATCTAGCTGCCCCTTAGAGTAGTGGTAGAGACCGGCTAGGGCCCCATTGTCAAAATAGGTGCGTTCCTCCCCCTCTCTAAAGTCGTCGACGTAAAGGGTCTCTTTAAAGGGTTTTTTGTTGGGGAAGTATTGGATCGATAGGCCATTTTTCTTGTCCCCTTTAAACATTGAAGTCATGAGAAGACGTCCCGAAGGGTCAAAGAGTTTTGCCTCTCCCTCTTTACTTCCCATAGCGTAGGGAGTGATGCTGACTAGTGCCCCTTTGGGGTCATACTCAAGGGCATCACCATCGAGGTGCCCCTCGCTATATTTAGCCGAAAAAGCGAGAACGCGACCGCGACTATCGTGCTCGGGATAGTGAATGGTATAGGGGCCGTGGCGCTTGTTCATTTTGTAGTGAAGGACAACCTCTTTCCCATCTTGCTCTTTCTCAAAGAAGCGGCCATCGAGACGCCCCATGACGTAGTTGGCCTCCTCGCGCAGGTTTCCATCCTCATCCCAAAGGGCTTTCATGCCGTGCAGATCGCCATTTTTGTAACTGATTGAGGTTTGGACGTTTCCATTGGGGTAGTAGGTCAACTGAGCACCATCGTACTGCCCCTTGGCGTTGTACTTCATGATGCGATAGAGCTGCTCTTTCCCCTCGGTTTGAGGGTAGTACTCTTTCTGATCGCCAACTGGGACTCCTTGCACAAAGTAGCGCTTGCTGTTGATTGAGCCATCCTCAAACCAGCTGACCATCTCCCCATCGAGGTTATCGTGATCGTAGTTGGCGAGAACTTTAGGATTTCCATTATCATAGAGCTCTTCATACTTGCCGTGGCGCTTCCCTTCGATAAAGAAAACGCGCTCCTTGAGGGTATCTTTTCCGTAGTAGGCGACCATTTCGCCGATGGGAAGATCCTCTTTGTAGTTGGCTTTAAAGGTGAGATGTCCCTCTTCATCGAAGGTCTCCATCTTTCCCTCTTTTTTCCCCATGTCATAGCGACAACTGAGGGCTACCTGGCCATTTTGGTGGAAAATTTTGTGATCGCTGTCAAGCACGCCATTGACAAATGTTTTGACGAGCTTGGGTGAGCCATTTTCATACCACTCGCGCACCAAGCCATCTTGGACATTGTCTTTCATAGCAAACTCTAAGGTGAGTTGTCCGCTCGCCGTCCAGTTTTTAAAGAGGCCATTTTTTTTCCCTTGGCGGTAGTTGGCCAGAGTGCGGAGCTCACCGTTTGGGTGATACTCTCTCTGCTCACCGTCAAAGGTGCCCATGGCGTAATTGTGATCGAGCATCAATGTCCCGTCGTCGTACCACCTTTTGTAGTTGCCGCTGAGCTTCCCATCGACAATATAAGACTCGGAAATTTTGGTCCCTTGCTCGTTGTACTCAACGATGGGAGCCTTGAGTGAGCCGTTTCGATCATAGTTGGCCTCAGAGGCGAGCTGCCCATTGCCGTGAAGGCGGAAGTGACGGCCGATAGGGGTGCCAGCGACATACTTTCCGCTCCCCACAACATTGCCATTCTCATCATAGGTGAGCTCTTTCCCATCGGGCTGCCCCTCTTTATAGTTGAGGCGGTAGCTCTCGCGGCCACTCGGGTGGTATTTGACGTGGGGGCCCACAGCTTTGCCATCGATAAAGTCTTGAATCTCGGCCATAGTGCGGTCTTCATAGTAGACAATGACGGCGGGATCTTCATTCAAGCGGGAGAGTTGCCCATCGTAATACTCTTTTGTACTGCGCAGTGCGCCACTTTCGAACCACTCAACAAGGCGCCCCTGCACTTTCCCATTGACGTAGGGGATCTCAATCTCTTTTTCTCCACTAGGGTAGTAACCGACGACAATGCCCTCTAAGTGCCCATCGACGTGAACGCCCTCTTGGGCGAGCTGCCCATCTTCGTGGTAGAGGATCACATCGCCGTGAGGGATGCCCTCTTTGTAATGGATGATCTGGTGCTGCTGACCACTTGGGTAGAAGGCGGTGATGGCGCCGTGGGGAAGTCCCTCTTTGTAGTGGGTGATTTTGGCTGGTTGTCCACTCTCGTGAAACTCGACACTCACACCGTGGGGGACAGAGGTTGTTTGCCATTCCTTAGCCGCGCGGGTATTTTCCCCCACTTTGGCAAGGTCTGTCTCTTCGGCCAAACGCCCATTTTCGTAAAATACGTTCCGCTTAACCGCCACCGACTCGCCCTGCTCATCTTCGGCATAAAAGACGACCATTTGGGGAGCGCCAGAGGGGTAGGACTGGACGATCTTGGGGCGCCACTCGGGGACGCGGGGTTGCAGCTCTTGGCGGACGGGCTCAACGTTGTAGTTGTGAGCGAATGCCAATTGGGTGAGCGAGAGGAGAAGGAGACAGAATTTTTTCATAGTGACCTCTAGAAATTTAGACACCAAGGATAGGATAGTGAGAATTTTTTGTATAGTATGAGGAGCTTTCAGACGATTGAGGATGTTCGACGAAAATTCACTAGATCTATTGAGCCAATTTTCTGCTCTTGCTCTCCCAGATAAACAAGATAGGCTTTTTCAATGCGATCTGGGGCTAATTGGCAAAAGTAATCAAGGTTTTTTAGCTGGTGTTTGTGAAATGTCTTTGACGCCTTGACCTCAATTGGAATAAGCTGGTGCCCTTTTTGAAAAATCACATCAACTTCGTTTCCCTTTGTGTCTCGATAAAAGTAGAGCTGAGGGTCTAGCCCTTTGTTATTGCGCGCTTTGAGAAGTTCTGACACAACAAGATTCTCGATCAAGGACCCTCTGAGGGGATCTCTAGAGAGTTGCACACCATTTTCTATTCCTAGAAGATAGGTGGCTAGTCCGACATCCGTGAAATAGAGTTTTGGAGACTTGATCATCCGCTTTCCAAAATTCTCAAAATAGGGATAGAGCCTAAAAACAATGAATGAAGCCTCCAACATTGAAATCCACTCTTTCACAGTTTTGGATGAAATCCCCACATCGTTTCCAATGCCCTCTAAGTTGAGAATCTGTCCAACGCGCCCAGCACAGATTCGGACAAATCTCTGAAACTGATTGAGATCCTTAACGTGGATTAACTCTCGCAAATCGCGCTCAATGTAGGTTTGAAAGTAGTTGCGATAGGCTTTTGTCGGATTGAGTTGATCTTTATAAATTCGGGGATAACCACCGTTTAGAATCAGCTCGTTGACGGTGACATCAAATCCTGCCTCGATGAGCTCTTCATGACTCATTGGGTAGAGATTCAAGAGGGCAGTTCGCCCTGCGAGTGATTGGGCAACGGCGTGATGCAGCTTGAGCTGGTGTGACCCTGTGAGAATGAACTCCCCTTTGATGTCATGCTCATCGACAATGACTTGGATATAAGAGAGGAGATCTGGGGCCTGCTGGATCTCATCTAAGATCGCTCCATTCGGGATTTTCTCAAAGAAACTGCGCGGATCGGATTGCGCTAAATTTCTTACATCGAGCTCTTCGAGATTGATATAGGGCTTATCTGGAAATAGCGCTCTCACCAATGTTGTCTTTCCCGACTGGCGGGGGCCTAGGATTGTGACAACGGGGTATGATTTCGCAAGTTCTTGGATCTCAGTAGTTAACTTTCTATGAAACATAAATGGGGTAAAATCTGGAGTTGTACTCCGGATTGTACCACATTTTACAAGTAACTGTCAAAATCTACTTATTATTAATGAGTTGCATCCTGTAAATACGCCCCTTTGAATCGATAATCTCTAAATCTTTTTCGGGAAAGACCCACCCCGTCCCAGAAAAGCGCAGACGAGATGGCGTATTTTCATGAAGCGATAGGGACTTAAACTGTGTCGGTTTGGCGGGAAATGCCCGTTTTAAAACGCCACAAATCGCCTCGTCGGTCTTCATATGGAGGGCGCACCCTTTCGGCCGATTGCTAAGATCAATTGTGATGTCGCTGCGGAGGGTGAACGAGAGCGTGCGGGCGTGGGCAAGGAGCTGCTTAAACTCTTGCAATTCGGTGTTGATGCGGTAGGTGGCAATGAGCGCCGCCCCCTTCAGGGCGCAAAAGCCCCCTGCCACCGTCAAGATGGAGAAGGCAATGGCCACTTCAAGGAGGGTTAAGCTCGCTTTACGTACCCGTCCCACCCATAAACTCTTCGATCTCAAGCCCTTTTTTTTCAGCATAGTTGGTGTAGTACTTTGAGACCACTTGGACGTCATCGTCGACATATCTGATTTCGTACTGATTCCCCCACCCATCTTTTAGGAGCTTGTCGACGTTTTGGACGAGTCCCGAGTCCTGAAGGAGGGCTTTGGCTTCACTCTGGAGATCGTCGATTTTGCCCACACGACTCAGTTCCAAAGAGAGGATCTCGTGAATCTGCCTGGCCCCTTGGACAGTTTTAAAGGCTTTGCCCTTGTCCATACTGCCTTTCATATTGAATCCAACGACACTTGAAATAATGCCGATAATTGCAATGACGATCATCACTTCTAAAAGTGTCATCGCCCGTTTTGTTTTTTTAATCATACTCTCCTCTCTACATGGTTAGTGAGTTGACATCGGTTAATGGGAGCAAAACTGCGAGCAGGATCACCGCAACAATCACTCCTAAAAACAGGAGGATGATGGGCTGGAGCAGCGCTGTGAACCGGCTTAAGTTTTTTTCTAAATCATCTTCGTAAATGGTGCTGATACTCGCAAGCATCGGCCCCGAGCGCCCCGTCTCTTCGGCCATCGCAAGCATCCGGGTGACAAGGGGGGGGATGAGGGCGTGCTTCTCTAATTCTTGGCTCACCTTCCGCCCCTGCACAATCCCCTCTTCAGCCTTTAAAATCACCTCTTCAAAGAGAACATGGTGCATCACTTTGCGCGAGAGTGCAAGGGCTTTTAAGTAGGGAACACTCGCCTCGAGCAAAACGGAGAGGGAGCGGCAAAAGCGGATTAATACACTCTCAACAATCAATGTTTTGAGGAAAGGGACTTTCAAGGCGAGTTGTTTGAGCACCCTTTGTCCCCTCTCTCGTTTGAAAAAATAGGTGAGAGAGCCACCTGTGAGGGTAAGGAGGGTCAAAAGCCAAACCCAGTGGGCGCGGAGGCCTTGACTGAGTCCCAAGACGGTCGCTGTCAGTGGGTGGAGCTGACGCCCTTCGTAGAGTTCTTGCATCGAAGGGATGAGGAAAAAGAGAAGGCCCACAAGGACAATCAAACAGAATCCCCCCAAAAATGCGGGGTAGATGAGGGCGGAGAGGGTCTGTTTTTTGAGTTTTTGCTGACGGGCAATGAGGCTTGAAAGAGAGTGAAAGGCGGTATCGAGTGCGCCCGACTCTTCCCCAGCTTGAACCATCGAAATGTAGAGGTGGGAGAAACTCTTGGGGTACTCTTTTAAGATTGAGGAGAGGGGGTGCCCCTGTTTCACTTTATCGCAAAGGTCTAAAAAGAGGGCGTGGGCTTTGTGGTGGCGGTAGGTCTCTTCGATGGTGACCAAACTCTCGTAAAGAGGGAGGCCCGCTTTGAGCAAAGAGTGGAGGTCGCGGGTGAACTCGAGGAGCTCTTTGGCCGTCAGTTGCCCATTGCTTTTTCGCTTTTTGAGAAGGGGGGCGATTTTTGTGACAAAGACCCCCTCCTTGAGCAGGCGATTTTTTGCCGCCTCAAGCGACTCGGCATCGACGACCTGCGTCCCTTTTTTACCGTTAACGCCAATAGAGACATAGCGATAGAGGGGCATATCTACTCGAGCTCCAGTGCGCGGGTGACGCGCAAGACTTCACTCGACGTGGTGATCCCCTCTTTGACAAGCTCACACCCTGAAACGCGCAAACTTTTCATCCCCATCTCTTCGGCTAAAGCGCGCAGCTGGGTGCTATCGGCACTCTTTAACATCTGCTGTTTGATGGGAGTGTTGAGGAGCAACAGTTCGTAAAGTCCGCGCCTCCCTTTGTAGCCCGTTTGGAAGCAGGCCGAGCAGCCGCGCCCCCGGTAAAAAAGGGGGTCATCCCCTCCCATTCCTAGGTCGCTCAGCTCCCCTTGCGATGGGCGGTAACTCTCCTTGCAGTGGGGACAAATGGCCCTAACGAGCCGCTGCGCCAAGACACCGAGCACTGTCGAGCTGATTAAGTAGGGCTCAATCCCCATATCGATCAAACGTGTCAGAGCCGAGGGGGCATCATTCGTGTGGAGGGTGCTCAAGACGAGGTGGCCTGTGAGGGAAGATTGGATCGCAATCTCGGCGGTCTCCCGATCGCGGATCTCTCCAATCATGATCACGTCGGGATCTTGTCGAAGGATATGGCGGAGCCCGGCAGAAAAGTCGAGATCGATCTTGTGATTGACCCCAATTTGCGCCATGCCCGGGAGTTTGTACTCGACGGGATCTTCGATGGTCATGATGTTGACATCGGATGAGTTGATATCGGAAAGGGCGCTGTAGAGTGTCGTTGTTTTTCCACTCCCCGTCGGCCCTGTGACCAAGACAATGCCCTGGTTTTGAGAGATCAATTTTTTAAAGGGAGAAAGGGGCGGCCCCATCATTAAACTCTCGAGCCCCAAGACGACATTCCCCTTGTCGAGAATCCGTAAGACGACCCGTTCGCCGTAGACAACAGGGACCGTGCTGACCCGAAAGTCGATCTCCCGCCCCGTCACTTTGAGCTTAATCCGTCCATCTTGAGGGAGGCGGTGTTCGGCGATATCGAGCTTAGCCATCACCTTAATCCGCGTGATGAGCTGAAGTTTGAGCTCCCGCGGCGGGGCGTGGCGCATCTGGAGAACGCCATCGATCCGGTAACGGACGATCAAGCCCTCTTCGGTCGGTTCAAAATGGATGTCTGAGGCCCCCTGCCCTGTCGCCTCGAGCAAAATCATGTTGAGCATCCGGATCACGGGAGAGTTTGATCGGGCATCGAGCAAATCGTACCCTTCGGAAATTGGCCCCTCTTCCCCTTTATCTGAGTCTAGAGCTTTGAGATCCTCTAAGTAGGCTGACGCCTCCCCCTCTTCTTGGTGGTAGCACCTCTCAATCGCCATCTCCAAGGCCTCTTTTGTCGCTTGGCAGAGTAAGACGGGCTGCCCGAGGGTGAGTTTGAGCTCTTCCTTAAGCTCTAGATCGAGGGGGGTGGGGGTGGCGATGAGAATGTGATCTCCCTCGTAATCGATTGGGAGGGCAGCGCGCTCTTTGACGAAGGTGTAGTCGAGGAGTTGCCGTTTCTCCTTCACAAAGGGGGCGTCGAAGGGGGCATCAATGGTTTTTATGGCTAATTTGCCAAGATCAACGGGGGCAGAAGTCACGATCGAGTCCATCTCCAAAGATAAGGTTGAAGCTGCGGGCCAATTTGCGCCGCTTGGCAGCTCTTTGGGCATCGCAGAGCCGCTGCAAGTACTCGGGGACATCGCCCGCCCGCTTGCAGAGTTGGGCGATGCGGGAGCGGATGACATCGTCTTTAGGGTCGTCGATAATGGTCGGGGTGATGAACATGAACATTTCGGTGGTTTGATCGGTCATGCGGGTCGATGAGAAGAGTTTAGCAATGCCAGGGATCTCTCCCAAGAAAGGGATTTTTTCGTTGCGCTCTTCCCCAATTTTTCGGCGCAGCCCCCCTAAAATGATCGTCTCTCCATTGGCCACGCGCACCAAGTTTTTTATTTGCCGGCGAGCGACGTTGGGACGGTCGTTTTCATCGCTGATGATGTTGTCGAAGTTGACGTCGGTCTCGATGGTGATGTACCAGTCACTCTCGGTATCGTCGAGCTCGGGCTCGTGAACAGTGGGTGTGACGACGATACTGATACCGTACTGAGCGCGGGAGAAACTGTTTTCAAAGGTGATCCCCGTCTGGGTCTCTAGCGGCGCCGCTCCGTTGTTGATGGAGATCTCGTCGACCACTTTGATGCTCGCCGGGGTTTGGTTGACAGTGGTGACAGAGGGGGCGGCGTTGACGCGGATATCCTCTTGAGTCATCAAGAAACTATACGCCAAGTCGTAGGCCGGCATTGAACTCGTCTTTTTTCTAAAGAGGATGAACTCTAAAAGACCGGGGATCGCAGCGCTTTTTGTCGTATCGAAGCAAGCTGCCGTTTTGTGCGTTTGCGAGGCGCACGAGCCCACTTTTAAGATGTTGAGACCAATATTGTCTTGCTCTTTCACCGTTTTTTCAAAGAGGAGCACCTCGAGCTGCACCATTTTCTTGGGAACATCGAGTTTTTTCAAAAGCTCTTTGAGCTTGGGGAGGGTATCTTTCCTCACCACCATCATGATCGCCCCTGTCTTGTCGTAGGGGATGAAATTTTGGGTCGTTGAGGATTGCATCTGATCGTTCACCGTCCCCGCTTGGACAGGAGAGGGTTGGATTGTCGGCGGGCAAACGGGGGGGCCGTAAGTGGGCAAACTCGCCGGCATGTCGGGGTATTGAGGGACGTTGCACACCTCACCTGGTTTTTTTTCTTCCTTGGGTGGGGCGGGTGGCGGAGGGATGTTACTCCCTTCGAGCGCATGGCCCACCAAAGAGATATAGACCCGCTCTAACACATCGGAAAGTCCGACAGGGTCGCTGTGGCGGCAGCTGTACCAGTAGACGGTCATCTCCGATGGGTCATCGATCTGATCCTCCGTTTTTCTCACGACCTCTTCGGCCCGATTGAGCGTTTGATGCATCCCAATCATGACGATCGCATTTTCGTGACTAAGGGGGATCAAGGTGAGTCCCTCTCCCGACCCTTTGGCCAAAGAGAGGCGCCCCCGATCGGAGCTATCCCCAAAGAAGGCCTTGAGGATTTTTTCCATCTCAAAGGGGGAGGTTTTATTCAACGTGAGAACGCGCGTCTCTTTCTGATTGGTCTGATCCCAAACAGCGTCATAGAGAGTGAGAAGGCGCTTGACATCCTCTTTGGTCCCAACAATCGCCACTTTTTGGGAGACTTGGTAGATAAATGTCCGCTTGGGATCGCGAAACCGCTCAAAAAAGTGGGCCACTCCCTTCACATTTTCAGGAGAGGGGGAGAATAAGTAGACAACTCGCTCAAAATCGGGGGTCAGCTCCAACGCGGCGTTATCACTCACCACCATGGAAACGGCCATCAAGTTCTGCCTTAAGATGAAGAGTTGCCGGGTGTAGGGGTTGATCTCTTTGACCCCAATCCCATTTTGGGAGAGGACGATTTTGATCAGTTCGCTCCACGATTCGCGTGGTATTGCGATGTTTGAGCGCAAATTGAGCTTCATCGACATCATCTCAGGGGGGATGATGTAGAGGTGATCGCTCGATCCATACTCCATGACGAGTTGAGAGAGTGTGGTCTCCTCCTGATCCCAAAATCCATACCCCTCATCGCCCCGCTGCGCATCTTTTTGCGAAGCGCGGTGCCATGAGGACTCTTTTTCGTTGAGCTCACTCTTGAGGGTGTTGATCTGAGAGAGGAGATCTTTGAAAGCGGCGGGGTCGGCCTCATGCTCGTAGAGGTCTTGGACGTGGGTGTAGAGATTTTTAAGCTCATCTCTCAGTGCCCCGAGCTCTAAGTTTAACGTCGAAAAGTCGGTTTGGGGGCCCATGCGGGCCGCCTCTTGGTGCATACTCTCCCGCTTGTTTGAGATCGACTGGTTCCCAAAACAGAAAAGGGCAGAAAAAGTGAGGAGGATCAAACGCTTCATTAAATTTTAGGGGGCTCCCACCCGATCTCCTTCATAATCATCGACATCAACAGGGGGACGTGGGGGCAATTGTGGACGGCCATAGGTCACTGTCTTTGAGGGTTTGCGCGCAGATAAAGGGAGGCGAATCGCCATCACTTGAGAGCGCGTCGCGTCAAAGAGGTGTCCAAGAAGCACCGCTTTTCCCATTTTTTTCTCCAAACCATCAAAAACGAACATCTCCCCCTTCAGTTGATGGGCTAAGTACTTTTCCACCTCGGGCCACGTCTTGAGGATGCGCCATCCCGACTCTCCTTTAATCACCCAGTCTCCCCGTTTGAGCAGCTGACTCTTCTTGTCGAGCTTCAGTGACACTGTGCTCGTTGTCCGTTGATGGATATCTTGGAAGAGGGTCTCTGGGCGGACGTTGAGATGGGAAATTGGGGTGGGGAGGAGCTCTATTTTTTTCGAATAGAGACCTGTCTCATCCCACACATCGATTTCCATTTTACGTCTCGTTAAGTGGGATATTCTAGCGAGAATCCCCTTTTTTGTCTCCTCATCCTTTTGCAAAACTCTCCAAGATGATTCACAATAGGTTAATAAATCGCTCTCCTTCACATAAAGAATTTGATCGGAGAGGAGTAAACGCTCTTTTCCCTTGAAAGTGGCATAGCTCCCATCGCCGTAAAGCTCAAAGAGTTTGTCGGGTCCACACCATCTGATCTGCCGGAGCTGATTGAGAGCTAAAGTGAGCGCTTCATCCTCAATAAAAGCCCCCTCCATCCGATCTCCCATTTGTTTCAAGGTGAAGTGGCCCGTCTCATTAAAGAGAGAGCGCCCCTTCCCATCCTCTAAAAAGAGGTGAACTTCCGCTTCAAGCAGGCCATCCTCGCAAAATCTCGTCGTCACCTTAAGGGGGGAGGGTGTCGAGGCAAAAATCAGACTCCCATCGCTGTAGGTGAGATAAAATGAAGTGGTCCCAGTGCAGATTTTTTTATCTTTTGAGTGTGTGAGGCCAATCAAATAGCGATCCCTCTCCATCCCCGGGCGGAGCGCCTGAGAGACGAGGGCGATCTCATCCTCGAGGTTGGGGACGGTGAATGAGCCGAGCCCCTCGCTCAATTTAAAAGCGCCCCGCCCAATCTGTGAGTGATCCCACCTCTTTTTTGTGTGCGATGGTCCCCCCCGCACCCTTAAAGTGTACGTGGGCTCCGATGGAGAAAACGCCCAAACCATCACACAGGCTACTCCTAACACAAATGTCGCAAAAAGAGAGAGATAGAAAATCTTTATCTCAACTAAGAGACGAAAAATAGTGGGGAAACGTTTGAGCAAATTGTCGATCTCCATCAAGAGTGTGCGGAGATGAGTTTATCGTTTTGCTAAAAAAAAGTAAATCCTTCCCTAGACCCTGATTGCTACCGCTTCATATCCCCTTGAATTTTTCTTTTCTCCCAGCTTGCATCGGGCATTTTACCCCCTACTTTACGAAGTATGTGGGTAAAATGCCCGCTACAATCTGAAAGAAAATCGAAAATTCCTTGAAAAATGAATAGGTAGCAATCAGGGTCCTAGACTCTGATTGCTACCTATTCATTTCCCCTTGAATTTTTCTTTTCTCCCAGCTTGCAAAAAAATGATTGAAAGACTACGGTGAGACTATTGGTCGTTATAGACATGGAGTGACCCTATGGATAAGAAAGAAGGGGTATCAGTGCAAGAGATCGAAAATTTTGCCAAAAAATACAAAATTCAGCTGTTTTTTAGCCTTGCCTTCGTCCTAGCCTGCTTTTTCTCATACGTTTTCTTCAGCCCAGGCTGGAGTATGTTTTTAGCAGCAGCCGGAGGAATCCTCGGCATTGTCTTCCCAACACACGTGGAAAAACTTGTCAGCAAGGCATTCCACTTTGTGGGAAAACAAGAGAAGATCACGCAGATCGTTCTTGGTGTGGTTTATTTGGTGCTCGCTGTCTTTGTGCCGTTTGTGATTTTCTTCACACTCGGGATAATGGGCGCGATGGGCATCTCAGCTCACAGCACGAAACTCGACAATTTACCTCCGCAAGGCGGAGAGTAGACACGTCTCTCTGTGCTCGATGTAGTCGAGCAGAGAGATGTTTGAGTTTGTGAAATGGCCGACGAGTCTCTCGAAGGCCCCACTCCTCTTTTGTCCAAAATCTTTGAGATCTTTCCACGACTTTAGCTCCAACTCCCCATCGCCAAGAGCCGAGTAGAGGCTCGCTATCCGCATGAGATTTAAGGCAAAGAGGTAGTCACACCCCTCCTCTTGACGGGACAAAAGCTCCTCTTTAAGCCCTAAAGCCTGAGTGAGAGCCTCCTGATGGGCCCCCTCCCCAACCGTGAGCGTTGTTGTGGCAAATTGATGCCAGTAAGGGGTGAGCCCCTTAGAGCGCTCTAAGGCGCGCAGAGCCATGGGCAAGGCCTGAGAGAACTCCTCTTTTGCAATGAGACTTTGCGCCACTAAGTCATCGTAACGCCCCTCGAGCTCGGGGTGTTTTTTAATGAGAGATATCAAGGCTGCGAGCGACTCACTATCGCGGCTCGCCTCCCACTTAGAAAAGAGGGTGTGAGCTTTGGCAAAATCGGCTTCGCCCGATTGATTTTTAAAGGCGAGGCGTCCTCCAAAGAAGGCGACCACCAAGACGAGGGGAAGAGCCATTAGGATATTCTTTTTTTTCTCCATCAGCCAGTAAACCCAGCCTCCACCGGAGAAAAAGCCCATCTCATCTTTGATCTCTTCCATAGCATGCCACCTCTAAAAATTAGCTTCTTATCCTACCAAAACTCTTAGAAAGCGTCAACGCGTTGCACACGACAGAGATCGAACTGAGCGCCATGGCGGCCCCTGCGATCATGGGATTGAGCAGTCCAAAGGCGGCAAGGGGAATCCCTAAAACGTTGTAAATGAGAGCAAAGAAAAGGTTTTGGTTGATCTTGCGGGCCGCTTTTTTAGAGAGTTTTACCGCATCGATGAGATTCCAAAGATCGCTCTTCATTAAGCCCACCGAGGCGCTCTCCATCGCCACGTCCGTCCCACTGCTGATCGCAAATCCCACATCAGCCATCGCGAGGGCGGGGCTATCGTTCACCCCATCCCCCACCATACCGGTGAGAAACCCTTTCTCTTGCATCTTTTTGACATAATCGGCCTTTTGCTCGGGGGCTACGCTCCCAAACACCCCATCAAACGCCAAATTTTCCGCCACTTTCTTCACAATTGTTTCGTGATCGCCACTGAGAAGATAGGTTTTGATCCCCATCTTTTGGAGCTCCTCTAACGCACTTTTGCTCCCTTCGCGGAGGCGGTCGCTGAGGAAAAAAGCCCCTTTTAGGGTGTGATCGGCCCCCAAAAACACTGAGGTCATCTCACCCTCTCGCACTTCAATCCCCTGCTCTTTCATCAAAGCCGCCGATCCTAAAAAGTAGAGCGTCCCCCCTACTTTTCCCTGCACCCCTTTCCCCGGAATGGAGAGGAAATCGTCGACGGGAAGATCATCGATTGGGCCTAAACTTTTAGCGACAGCGAGCGACGCAATGTGCTCTGAGCGGTGGGCAAGGGCCTTAGCGATCGGGCGCATCGACTCGTCAATTTCAGACCTTTCGACGCTGAGCTTCCCTTCAGTGATCGTCCCCGTCTTGTCGATTAGGAGGGCCTCTAACTTGCGCGCCTGCTCAATCGCCTCGGCCTTCTTAAAGAGGATCCCCCTCTTAGCTCCACTCCCCGTAGCCACCATGATGACCGTGGGTGTGGCCAACCCCAGAGCGCATGGACAGGCGATCACCAACACGGCCACAGCACTGATGAGCCCCTCGCGCCCCTCACCTAAGATCAGCCAGGTGAGGAAGGTGATCACGCTCATCACTAAGACAGCGGGGACAAAATAACTCGATATGAGATCGGCGAGCCGCTGAATCGGTGCTTTTGAGCTCTGCGCCTCCTCGACGATCCGAATGATGTGACCGAGAGTCGTCTCTTCTCCTACCCCTGTCGCCTCAATTTCAAGCAAACCCTGACCATTGATTGTTCCGGCAAAGACCTTGTTCCCCACCTCTTTGAAAATGGGGTTCGACTCGCCGGTGAGCATCGACTCAACAACTTCAGAGCGCCCCTGAACAACCTTCCCATCGACGGGGATGCGCTCGCTCGGCTTAACAACGACAATATCCCCCTTTTTCACCTCTTCAATCGGCACATCGCGACTCTCACTGCCCTTTTTGACGCGCGCAGTATTCGCCTGCATCTTGAGAAGGGAGCGCATCCCGCTGCGCGCTCTGTTTTTGCTCATATCCTCAATGTAGCGCCCGACCAAGATCAGGGAGATCAACACACTGCTCGTCTCAAAATAGAGGTGGGGGGTGAAACCGGTGAAAAGAGCCACTGTCGAAAATCCCCACGCACTCGTTGTCCCAAGGGCCACGAGAACATCCATGCTCGCCGATCCCCCTTTGAGGGCGACAAGAGAATTGCGGTAAAAGGGATACCCCCCGACAAACTGCACAATCGAGGCGAGCACAAACTGAATCCATGGGGAGATCTCAAACCCCAACATGGGGAGAATGAGGGGGGCACTTAAGAGAATCGAGCCCATCATGCGCACTTTTAACGAAAAAAAAGGCGTTTTTTCCTCTTTGGACTCAGACTTTTTCCGCCCTTTGTAGCCGAGGTTATCAATAGCCGCGCAGATTTCTTCTTCAGAAATTTTTGTGGAATCATAGTCGATAGCCGCCGTTTCATTGGCAAAATTGACGCTGATTGACTCAATACCGTCTACGGCAGAGAGAGCCCCCTCAATTTTTGCCACACACGAGGCGCAGTGCATATGATCAATGGTTAAATTGACATGTTCCATAGGCTCTTTATCTCAAATGGGGCAATAATTTCCTATGCCCCGATGAGAATGGGAGGGTGGCGATCTCATCTCGTGTCACCCAAAGCCCTTGAGTTGGAGGGGTTGTAACGTGCCAAATGGCAGGGTACAAATGAGCTTTAAAACGGGTGAAAGTGTGAGCGATCATCTCCAAAGATCGATCAAAGGTCGCCTCAATCCCCCAAGTTTGAAGGATCTTTTTTCCCACCGTTTCCACGTCGATAAAAGGGTGGCCCCCCTCGTGATAGGGAAATTCGTACAGCCCCTCCATCACAGCCCCCTTGGCCCCCTGCCTTAAGTGGTACTTCCCCTCAAAATGCAAGAGAAACACAAGTCGGTGAAGGTGAGTCCCCTTCACCCTCGGCTTTTTTCTCGGCAACGTGGCGGCATTCCCCTTCTTGTGGGCCACGCACCCCTCTTGCAGAGGGCATCTGTGGCACTGCGGATTTTTTTTGCACACCAAAGCGCCGAGCTCAATCAACGCCTCCATCGCCACGTGGGGGTCACTTGCAGGTAGATCACCGAGCAGCCTCTCAGTCATCATCCGCTTGACGGGGGTGCGATCGACTATGTCCTCAATGCCGTAGTAGCGCGAGAGGACCCGTATGACATTCCCATCGATGGCAACAGCCCGCTTCTTGAAAGCGAAACTCAATATCGCCCCAACGGTATAAGGGCCTAAGCCTGGCAGTGTTTCAAGCGCCGCCCGATCGCTCGGGAGTTTCCCTCCATGCTCATTCACAAGACGTTTGGCCGTTTTGTGAATATTGCGCGCACGGGAGTAGTAACCGAGCCCTTCCCACGCCTTGATGACCTCTTCTTCACTTGCGCGCGCTAGATCTGAGATCGTCGGAAAGCGGGCCATCCACCTTTCAAAGTAGTCGACCACAACACTCGCCAGCGTTTGCTGGAGCATGATTTCAGAAATCCACACGCGATAAGGGGTGATCTCTTCGCGCCAAGGAAAGGTCCGTTTTTCTTTTTCAAACCAATGAAGAAGCTGAGAGTTCATGGAAAGAATCTAACCTTAATTTTCTTTATCACTGTTTTTTGAAACAAGGAGTTGTCGCATTTTTTCAGAATAAAGAGCCTGTTCCACAGCGAATTCAATAATTTGAGACTCTGTTAGTCCAGTAAGAGCAACTAAATTTTTTATAAATTGCTCACTTCGTGGTGATATTTGGACTTCTTTCAATGTCTAACCCCTCTATTTGCAGAAAGACTCTTACAACTTGCTTGTCGATTTAACTATGAGGTAGTATGGCAAAATGGCGGAAAAAAAAGCAATTGGTCTGATCTACGGCCATAAATTTCCCTACATTGACCACATCGCCCCCCTTTGTGATTGGCTCAAAATCCCCCTCATCGTCTCCGACGAGGATTGCTACGATCTCATCCAAAAATACTACCCCTCAGTGGTCACACACCACATCGACTCCCTCGAGTTGCCCTTTCGAGTCACTCAAGAAGCCGATATCGTCTTTTGTGCCGTGCCTACCCCCCTTTTCGAGCGGGTTTTCTGCGTCACCGAGACCATGATGAAGAAAAAACTCCTCAGCGTGTGGACTCCTCATGGTCAATCGGACAAAGGGCTTAAACATGTCTACTACGAGGCGCTTGAGGGGGAAAAAATGATCCTCGTCTACGGCCAAAAGATGGCAAAGCGCCTCATTGATAAAGGGGTGTGCAACACGAAAAAAAGTGTCATTGAGATTGGAAACTTTCGCTACAACTACGCGCAGCGCTTCAAACCCTTTTACGACAAAATTGTGCAAAAAGAGATCCTCTCCCACCTCGATCCAGAGAAAAAAACCATACTCTACGCCCCCTCGTGGGAAGATAGTGAGGGATCGTGCTCCCTCTTCAACATGGGCAAGGCCATCATTGAAACCCTTAAAGGGAGATACAATCTCATCATTAAGCCCCATCCCAATACCCTCGCCTACAACATGGTCGAGGCCGAGCTCTACCTTGAAACTCTGCAAGAGAGTGATAATGTCTTGATCATCGATCGCTTCCCCCCTATCTACCCCTTACTCGAGGTGACCGATATTTATATTGGCGATATGTCGTCGATTGGGTATGATTTTCTCACCTTTGACCGCCCCATGATCTTTTTAAACCATCAAGGGTGGACCGACATTCCCCTCTTCAAGGGGGGCATCGCCCTAACTAAGGAGACACTTGACCTTTTGCCACAGGTGATTTTAGACCCACAAAAAGAGCTCAGCCCCATCCGCAAGGCCCTCTACGCCGACACTTTTGCGAGTATAGAGCCTAATGGCGTGCGCGATCAGATTTTTCGCGAGGCTAAGACCATCATCGACACCACCTTCCTCCCATGAGAATTGCCGGCATCATCAGCGATGGCTTTGTCCACTACCTCGACCACATGGTCCCCTTTTGCACCCTCTACGGTATCCCTCTGCTCATCTCCGACCGGAATATGGTTGAGATTGCCAACCGCAACTACCCCAAACACACCATTACATACATCGACCCCCTTGAGCTTTCCTATCACTACTTAGAGGCCCATTTTGATGTGATCGTCACCACAGAAAAGACCAAGCGGTGTGAGCTTGAGGCCTTCACAAAGACTCTCACCGTCATCCACCTCCCCCACGGCCACTCCGACAAGGGGCTCATCAATCCAGAGTGTGACCCCTTCCCAAAGCAAGCGATGACCCTCGCCTATGGCCAGGCCATGAGCGATAAACTGACCATCCCCTACATCTATGTCGGAAACTTCCGCCTTCGCTACTTCCAAACCTACGGGCCCTCATCCCCTCTAAAACTCGACCTACGCAAAACAACCATACTCTACGCCCCCACCTACAACGATCGAGATCGCGGGAGCTCCTTTTTCACCCACCTGACCGAGATCCTCACAACCCTTCCCACTGACTGCCAACTTCTTATAAAATTCCACCCCTACCTCTATCAAGAGCACCTCCCAGAGCTCATTGCTATGACCGCCCCCGCCCTAGCCCATCCAGACATCCATATTATAGAGGAGTCTCCCCTCATTTACCCTTATCTTAGCCAGACAGATATATACCTAGGTGACTATAGCTCAATAGGGTACGATTTTCTTACCTTTGACCGCCCCCTATTCTTTCTCGATCCAAGTGGGCTCAATCCCCCTCCAGCCATTCACCAGTGTGGCCGCGTGATACCCGATGGCGCCCCCATCTACCCCTATATCATGGAGTATACGGGTGAAGAGTTGAGCGCAGTTCGTCAAAATCTCTATCACAAGACGTTCACGTCTAGCTACGAGTCCGATTTAAAAAGCTTGAAAATTAGCATTAAACCGGCTAATTTTCACACATGCTAAGGGAAAAATTCTTTAAATTAGTCACTGATGGGTTTAAAGCACACCCCGTTGTCGGAATTATAGGACCTAGAGAGAGCGGAAAAACGACCTTGGCGCGCCACTTTGCCAGGGAACACAATCACCTACCCAGAGAGAATTACTTTGATCTTGAGGATATAGCTGATCTAGAGCGTCTCGCCTCTCCAAAGACAGCTCTTTCAATGCTAAAAGGGCTTATTGTCATTGATGAAATTCAAAGGCGCCCAGAGCTTTTCCAAACACTTCGCGTTCTCGTCGATGAAGATGACAACGATCGACAGTTCCTCATTTTGGGCAGCGCGTCTCAGGAGCTGCTTCAACAATCATCTGAATCGCTGGCAGGTCGCATATTTTATATTGAGTAGACCCCTTTTAACGTATCTGAGGTTGATGATCAGACAAAACTTTGGCTGCGGGGGGGGGATTCCCCCGCTCATTCTTAGCCCCCGATGACTCGTCGAGTCTTCTTTGGAGAAAGTCCTATGTCCGCACATTCATCGAACAAGATATCCCAAACTTTGGATTTCGCATTCCCCCACAGCAGCTGCGCCGTTTTTGGATGATGCTCGCGCACTATCACGGCAACATCTTCAACTCATCAGAGATTGGTCGCTCGCTCAATCTCCCCTATAAAACCGTGAGACAGTACACCGACATTCTCACGAGCACACTCATGCTCAGACAGCTTCAGCCCTGGTTTGAAAACATTTCCAAACGGCAAGTGAAATCGCCAAAAATCTACTTTCGCGACAGTGGCCTCTATCACACCCTTCTCGGTCTCCCATCGCATGGGTCCCTTCTCTCCCATCCTAAGACCCTGATTGCTACCTCTTCATTTCCCCTTGAATTTTTCTTTTTTCCCAGCTTGCATCGGGCATTTTACACCCTACTTTACGAAGTATGTGGGTAAAATGCCCGCTACAATCTGAAAGAAAATCGAAAATTCCTTGGAAAATGAATAGGTAGCAATCAGGTTCTAAGCTTGGGGCCTCGTGGGAAGGCTTTGCTTTAGAAGAGGTGATCCGCGCATCTAGCGCTGACTCTTCCGAGTGTTATTTTTGGTCCACCTATGGACAAGCTGAGCTCGATCTTCTCATTTTTAAAGGGGGGAAGCGCTTAGGTTTTGAGTTTAAATTTAGCGATGCCCCCAAGGTGACTAAATCTATGTCTCAAGCTCTTGACATCCTCAAGCTTGATCAGTTGATTGTCGTCTATCCCGGCGAAAAGACGATTCCATTTTCCCCAAAGATTCGCGCTGAAAGTTTATATACCGCCACTCGACTCAAATTGTGACTCCTGATAAACTTTCTCCCCTATCGTTTAATTGGGAGCTTTTATGGGAATGATCATAGATTTAAATGACTATGAACAATTTGACGTTGTGAGGATTCTCCTTCAAAATGAAGAGACTGCGCCCTTAATAAGATCAAAAATGGACCGCCACTCTCAATATCGCCATCAATTCCCATCTATTGGACTTGTTCTTCATTCAGAATCCAACAAAACTCCGTGCGAAGTCATTGAATTTTATGAGCGCTACGATATCACACATTCACCGATATCTGTCGCCTTAGCCAACCCCCACCTCAATCATTTTTTACCAGAATTGATCCAGAATGGGTGCGAACTAAAGTGGCCAAGAGACATCAACATTGCCATAGATAAGGGTGCGTCGCCGGAGGCTTTGCTCCTTCTGTTAGAGACTTTAAACTCACCCTACAAAGGGTATTTTCAACGAGCGAATAACAGCAATGCTTCACCTGATATTTTTGATGTTCTCTCTCACTATTTCCCAAATCAAGACTAGGTGGGAAGTAGCCACTTTTCACAGCGCGACATGAGGTGATCAAACATAAGAGCCATGAGAGCCGCGGGGAGAGTCCCCTTTAAGACAAGGTCGACCTGCATAGTCCTTAAGCCTTGCAAAATGAGATCGCCAAGCCCTCCCGAGCCAACCAGGCTCGTTAAGGTGATCATCCCTATCGTCCACACAAACGAAAGACGCACTCCGTGCATGATCACACTGAGTGCCAGCGGCAGCTCGACGTGAAAGAGAATCTGCCACTTGGTCATCCCCATCCCCTTGGCGACCTCAAATGTCGACGGGGCCACCCCTTTTATTCCGGTATAGGTACTGCTCACAAGGGGAAGCAGAGCGTAGCAAACTAAGACGATGATTGCAGGCAGAAAACCCGTTGCAGGGAGGGGCACAATGGCGCGCAGGGCCGCTAAAAAAGCGATGATGAGGGCAATGAGGGCAAGGCCGGGGATTGTTTGGATGAGTCCCAAGAAGCGAATGATGGAGGCGCTGAGAGTTTTAAAGCGGGTGTGAGCGAGGGCAATCCCCAAAGGGAGGGCGAGACAAAGGGCGATGAAGAGGGTGATGACAAGGAGCTCTAAGTGCTCCAAACACTTCAGTAAGATAGGCACGGCTCTTCCTCTTTCTTGTTTTTGGCAAAAAAGCGCTCCACAAAGGGGGAGGCGGGATTTGTGAGGAACTCCTCTTTCGTTCCAATTTGTTGAATGCGCCCCCTATCGATCAAAAGGATGCGATCTCCGAGCATGAGGGCTTCGTCAATGTCGTGAGTGACAAAGATCACTGTTTTTTTCATCTGTTTTGAGAGTTCTAAAAATTCGTCTTGGATGGAGCGGCGGGTCATGGGATCGAGTGCGCCAAAGGGCTCATCCATTAGAAGAATTGGAGGGTCGGCGGCTAGGGCGCGGGCCACGCCGATGCGCTGCTGTTGTCCCCCACTGAGCGAACTGGGGTAGCGGTCCCGATATTGTGAAGGAGAGAGGTGAAAGAGGCGCAAGAGGGTGTCGATGCGCGCTTTGATGTGATCTTTGGGCCAGTTGAGCAAGAAAGGGACAAGGGCGATGTTCTCTCCAACAGTCATGTGGGGAAAAAGCTCAGTGGATTGGACAGAGTAACCAATTGAGCGGCGCAGTTGGATGGGATCTAAACCGTTGATGGGCTCCCCTTTGAGAAGGACCTCTCCACTCGTGGGGGCGATCAATCGATTGATCATCTTCAATAGCGTTGTCTTCCCCGAGCCACTCCGACCGAGAAGGATGAGGGTCTCCCCCTCCTCTACCTCAAAGTTCACGTTTGAAATGATCAAACGATCTTTTAGCTTAAGTCCAACGCGATCAAACCTTATTAAGGACATAAACCACCTTGATGTCTTCAATATTTCCTGCCACCATCCGCCCCGTTAATTCAAACGAGACGGCCCCCTCCTTGAGCTGTGCAACTTCGGTAACGCGGGCGACATTGAGCCCTTCGGGAAAGAGACCATCCATCCCACTTGTCACAAGGAGATCGCCCGGCTCAATGAGGCTGAGGTGCTCTCCGTCTCGCTCTCCGTACACCCGTCCCGATGTAAGCTCTCTCGCAGGAGAGTGGCTATCGGCATGGGAGTAATTAAAACCTCGTCCCTTCAAAAGGGGCCCTTTTGAGCGCCACATTGGTGAGAGCGCCCCTTGAATCTCCCCTTTGGCAAGATGGAGTGTCTCACCACGAGACTCGATCCGGCAGCTGAGGCGTGCTAGGTGCTCGAGAACGCTCTGCCTTTCGTCGCCACTTTCAAAAAGTTTTGGGGAATTGACGAGAGTTTCAAAAAGAGAATCTAAGTGGTGCTTAAGCTCCATGTCGGCCTGCTCACCCCTTAGGGCGCGCACCGCAACACTGACAGCTGGATCGGTGATAAGGCGCACTTTTGACCGGTTTTCAACCACCTCATCGATCACCCCGACTAAAGATGATCCAATCACGACAGGGCGATTTGTTGTCAGCCCGTGATGTGTCCCCTTATCGATCCAAAACGTGGTGTTCCAACTCCCCATTTCCCGATAAATGATCCGCCCGGGGATCACCTCATCACTCTTGACTACCCTCTCTTGAGTGTATTTCAACAACTGACGCTCGAGATGGGCGAGCTGAGTCTTTAAATAGTCGGTATCGGAGGGATTTTTTGTGGGAGTGATCGACCCAATTGTCGCGACGAAAAGAGATCTTAAACCCCGAGACCACTTCATCGGGAGAAAAATAAGAGCAAGGGCTATGGCAACGAATGGGAGGGAGCTTTTACTCCAAAACCTCGGCGATCGCCCGCGCGATACGTGGGACATTTTCATCGCATAGTCCACATATGTTGATCCGTCCACTTTGAGTCAGGTAGATTGCATGCTCCTCAATCAACCGCTGAGACTGCTCAGGGCGTAAACCCGTGAATGAGAAAAGTCCCTTTCGGTCGCTTAGGAAACTGAAATCTTTCCTACATTGGACTTTCATGAGCTCTTCTGTCAACCTTTTTCGCATCTTTGTGATCCGAGCCCGCATGGCTGTGAGCTCTTTTTCCCAAAGTTGTTTCAGGTCAGAAGTATCCAAAATCTTGGCAACTAAAGTGGCCCCGTGCATGGGGGGATTTGAGTAGTTAGCCCGAATGATGGGCTTGAGTTGAGAGAGGACCTTCGGCCCTTCCCCTTTTCTCTCAGTGACAATGAACAGTGCGCCCACCCTTTCGCCGTAAAGGCCAAAGTTTTTCGAGCACGACTGAGCCACAGCCATTTCGTGCCCTTCGCTGGCAAAGTGGCGGATCGCCCAAGCATCTTCATTGAGCCCCTCGCCAAATCCTTGATAAGCAATGTCAAAGAAAGGGAAAAGTCTCCGCTCTAAAAAGAGTGTTGAAAGGGCCTTCCACTGATCGCGACTTAAGTCAGCTCCCGTAGGATTGTGGCAGCATCCGTGGAGAATCACAACACTCTTCTCGGGCACTTTTTTGAAAAATTCGACCATCTCGTCAAAGGCGATGGCACTCTTTTTTCTGTCGTAGTAGGGGTATTGGAAGAGCTCTAAGTGGGCGGCGCGGACGAGTTTATTGTGGTTGGCCCACGTCGGATCGGAAACATAGGCCTTCATAGCAAAGAGACTTTTTAAGTAGTCGAGGCCAATCCGGATCGAGCCCGTGCCCCCGAGACCTTGAACGCCGGCGATCCGCCCCCGCTCAGCGTGAAAAAACTCCGTGCCAAAGACAAGCTCCATGAGCCCATCGATCTCCCCGCCAAGCCCCTGGATAGGGAGGTAAGTTTTTTCCGTTTCCTCTTGGAGAAGGAGGGTTTCGGCCTGCTTGACCGCCTCCATGATCTCAGCTTGAAGGTCGCTGTTGCGGTAAATCCCCACGCTCAAGTCAATTTTTTCCTGACGGGGATCTTGGTTGAATGCGGTGGTGATCCCCAAAATGGGATCGGGGGGTGCTAGCTCAACATTTTCAAAGTGGCCCATCTTTCTCCTTGATCATTTTGCCCCCTTAGACTAAACTTAGAGTCCAATCTATTCAGGGGCGTTAGCTCAGTTGGTAGAGCGCAACAATGGCATTGTTGAGGTCAACGGTTCGACTCCGTTACGCTCCAAACCCCCTACTCATTCCCTTCAACCAAATCTAGGAAAGCCTGAAGCTGCTTTGAGCGCGTTGGATGGCGCATTTTGCGCAGCGCTTTGGCCTCAATCTGGCGGACGCGCTCTCTTGTCACCTTAAAGCGCACACCGACCTCTTCGAGAGTCTTGGGTTTCCCATCGAGAAGACCGAAACGCTCAATGAGCACCGTTCTCTCACGCTCAGTGAGGGTGCTGAGCACCTCGCTGAGTTTGGCCTTTAAAAGGGCGTAACCGGTCGCCTCAGCGGGGGATTCTATCCCAGTATCTTCCAAAAAGTCGCCAAACTGGCTCTCGCCACTATCACCCACTTCAGCTTGGAGCGAGATGGGGTGCTGGGCAATTTTGTAGATTTCGCGCACGCGCTCGGGGGTGAGGCCGAGCTCTTGGGCGAGCTCTTCGGGGGTGGGCTCTCTTCCCGTCTCCATCATCAACTTCTTCGCCCCACGGAGCACTTTGTTGATGGTTTCAATCATGTGGACAGGGATACGGATGGTGCGGGCTTGGTCGGCGATAGCGCGAGTGACCGCTTGGCGGATCCACCACGTCGCGTAGGTCGAGAATTTGTAACCGCGGCGGTACTCAAACTTCTCAACCGCCTTCATCAGCCCCATGTTCCCCTCTTGGATGAGATCGAGGAAGGAAAGACCCCTGTTGGTGTATTTTTTCGCAATCGAGATCACCAAACGGAGGTTGGATTCGACCATCTCCCGCTTGGCCTCTTGGCTCTTATCCATCCACCGCTGGAGCATGCGGACATCTTTCTTAAATTCGTCGAGCGTCCGGCCAGCGCCGAGTTCCCGCTTGAGGAGTTTCCGTCTCGCCGCCTTAAGTTTAGCCATCGCAAAGCGGTTTTTTTCAGCGCGGGGCTCGAGCTCTTTGATCTCTTTTTCCAAAGCGATGAAGCGATCGTAAGCCTCTAGAATGACCTCGCCAAAGTCTTCGATGATGTTGTGGCGGAAGTGCATCTGGCGCAAAAAGGCCTGAGTGCGAATGCGGTTTTTCTCGATCTCCTCTTGGAGTTTGATCTTGTCGGCTTTTTTTAGGGCGGGATCGCGCATCCGGATCAAGAGTGAGGCCAAGATGAGATCCTCTTCGCGGAGCAGATCGCGCAGCCGTGGGAGGAGCTCTAAAAAGCGCGTTTTGTTGTCGATCTCCTTCTCGGCGATGATCTTGTCAAAGCGCTCCTTTCCAGAGAGAAGGTAGTTGGCGATCGCGTAGGTTTCACGCGATGAGTAACAAAAGCGCATAATGATCCGCTCGATCTGGGCCTGCGCCTTTTCGATCCGCTTGGAGATCTCGACCTCCTCTTCACGGGTTAAAAGGGGAACAGAGCCCATCTCCTTGAGGTACATCCTGACGGGATCGTCGGCAGCTGCCTCGGAGCGTTTGGGCATCCCCTCGAGCTCTTTGGCCTCTTTTTTGCGCTCTTTTTGCCGCTCAACCTCAGCCTGGTTGAGGATTTGGATATCCATCCCGCTCAAAAAGATCAAAACTTGATCGATCTGATCGGCAGAATCGAAGGTCATGGGGAGGATTTCGTTGATTTCCTCGTACGTAATGAACCCTTGCTCTTTGGCAACGGCGACGAGTTCCTCAATCTTTTGTTGATGTTGAGAGTCGAAAAGATTAGAATCTGTGGTGCTCATGCTTACCTATTTTAAAAAGAAAAAAACAGAGAATTAATCACGTAGATTGTCCGGGAAAAACGCCTTTCTGTCAAGATCTTTTGATAACACATGGTAAAAGTTAATTTCAATCCCCATCTTCAACTCCAACGCTACATCGAATCTCTTTGCCCAAATGCCCTCTTAGAGTGCCGCTTTCCCCACATCAACCGGATCGCCGATGTCTTGATCGGTCAAACAGTTTTTGAGATTCAAGTCTCCCCCATCACCGTCAGTGAGGTCCAAGAGCGCAACCACGACTACGAATCTCAGGGGCTGACCATCGTCTGGCTCCTCCACGACAAGCGGTACAACCAAAAACTCCTCCCCTACGCCGAGGGTTATTTGCGCAAACAGAGGTATGCCCTCTTTTTCCGCGTTGAGCATACGGGGGAGTGTCTCATCTACAATCAGTTTGAGAAAATCGAGGGGCGGGTAAGAATTGTGAGGAGTCCCCCCCAGCCCATCGACCTAAGGCGGGGGGATCCCCTCATCGTCAGTCGGGAAAAAGAGCGGGCGTGGCGCAAAGAGATCGAGCCCCCTCGCCCCTTAAAGCAGAGGCTCCTTAGGCCCTATTTGCGTCATCTGCAGCGTCTACTGGAGCGAAGTAGCGGGACAAATAGTGTTTAAACCAGTAAAAATAGAGCAAAACCGCCAAACTGAGGAGCAGATGGATCCCCGACTTGATAGGGAACATCTTTTGCAAAGCCGCTTCTTGAGGATTCTTTGGGTTAAAATAAATATTCCAAGGGCGCTCTTGGAATTTTTCGATAGTCTCGATCGCCGCCGCCTCTGTTTTGAAGATGGGCTTTTGAAAATTGTACTCCCCCTCAAGAATGTCCCCATTGAGCTCAAAACAATAATTGACAACCGAGTGGTAGGTTTCGGGTCTTATCTCCTTGGGGACCCAGTCGAGAATCTCGGCGGGGGCTGACGCAGAAAGCTTTAAATAACTGGTGAGCTGAGAGGTGAAACTGACCAGGATCCAGAGAAAGCACGCCGCGGTGATCCCAATGAGAGCCAACCAAATTCTTTTTATCAAAGTTTCTGTCATCATCTTCTTTACTTCTTTTTCAAGGGTTGCTAAAATGGACCCATTCAAAATGAGTTTACCTAAGAAGCAATAATGGCAAAAGACGAACCAAAAAAAAAGAAAAAAAGACCAACAGCTGAAAAACGCATGCTCCAGAACAAGAAGAGCAAGCTAAAAAATAAAATTTTTAAATCACGCACCAGCACAACGGTCAAGGCTTTCAACGAGGCACTTGCCTCTGGCGATCAGGAGTCCATCAAGACGACTCTATCTGCCTCATTTAGCATGATGGACAAGGCTGTTAAGCGCGGTATTTTCAAAAAGAACAAAGCCGCAAGACTTAAGTCTCGCATGCAGGCCAAAGTCGCCACCAAGTAGACAACAAGTCTTTTTTCGTACGGTCTGTTTATGCACGAGGGGGGCCCGAAATGGCTGCGCCTAGCGGCCTCCTCGTCATCGGACGTGTTGAAAACACGCCTTCTCTTCCTGTGGGGGCCACTATCCTTTGCCCTTTCGAACCATAGAGCGCAAATGCTTGCGCATTCATCTAGAATCTACTTCCAAAATACTTTCATATCCGACGCGGGTGTGATAAACCGCTAGGTGAAGAGGAGGTGATTTGCCGCAGCCATTTTGGACCCCCTTCCTGAATTCACAGACTATTCCCCCCTAGAGTTCGCAATATAAAGACACTCGTTTAAGATGGCGTCTTCTAAATCACTCTTCATCTCTCGCGCCGACGAGACAAACCCGTTGGCCATGATTGCAAACACGATAGGCTCTTTTTCTTTGGTGGTGAGGTAGCCGGCAATCGCCGTCACCGACGTCATCGTCCCCGTCTTCGCCCGTATCTTTGAGCGAAAGCGCCCCGAATCAAACCGCTTTTTCAACGTCCCATCGACCCCCGCAATTGAGAGGCTACTTTTGAACTCTGCAGCAAAGGGGGCCTCGTTGTGCACCCATGTGAGGAGAGAGACGACCTGGTCGACGGTCGTGAGGTTGTAGCGAGAGAGACCCGACCCATCAATCTGGATCACATCGTGGTGGTCGATTCCCAGTTTATCAGAGAGAAAGCGGCGCACTTTCTTACTTCCTCCCGACCACGTCCCATCGCCAAGGCGCTTAAAGAGGCTATCGGCGTAGAGGTTGTCGGTTTTTTTGATGATTTTCTTGGAGAGTTCCTGCAAAGGGAGGGAGCGGTATGTGGCGAGAGTGATCGCCCCAGAGGGCGTTTTTTTAAAGTGGATCTGCCCTTTGAAGGCGATTCCTTTCTCTCTGAGGGCGTTGGCCAGTTGAAAGGCAGCGTGGGCTGGGGGGTTGAGAGCAGCGACTTTGAATTTTTGCGGCCCCTCCTCTATGGCCATCTCCCCACAAATTTCAATCGGTTGCCCCTCTCTGTGCACGGCCCGCTTCACGGTGAGCCCTTTGGTTGTCGACCCCATCTTGGCCTTGTTGCAAATGACAATCTCTTCGGAGGTAGGAGCGTAGCGCACCGACGGCGCGCCCCCTTTTTGCGCAGAGGGCTCGATGTGGATAGCGAGGCGTCCGTGGTCGACGTTGAGTCCACAGATGGGGGTGCAAAATGAAGAGAGCATGTCGTCCCACATCCACCCCGGTCCACTTTGGATGGCATCAAACACGGTGGTGTCAACGATGAGATCTCCCTCGACCGAGTGAATTCCTCGCTCCTTGAGCTGATCGGCTAAAATGGCAAAGTGGCGCTGCTTGAGGGCGGGATCCCCTCCCCCTTTTAGATAGAGGTCTCCCTCTAAAACGCCATTGCGGATCACCCGGCGGCAGAGGAGTTTGGTTTCAAATTGGAAGTTGGGCCCTAGCTGATCAAAGCCCGCAGCCACGGTATAGAGTTTGGCAACGGATGCTGGCACCATGCGGATGTGGGGATTTTTCTCAAAGAGCACCTCGCCCGTTCTCAGCGAGACAATTTTAATGGCGACTTGCGCAGAAGGGTCTACGCTCTCGAGTATTTGGGTCACTTTCTCTTGAAAGTGATCGATGCGCCCTTCACGACCGAAGAGCCCGACGCATACAGCGCTAAAAATGATGAAAAGTTGACCTAGCCTCATGGTGCGCAGTATAATGCTCCCCTTGAGCTTGCGCAAGGAGGAAAAGATGACGCGGTGTTTTGGCGATGGGGATCCACTCTACTCACAGTATCACGACGATGAGTGGGGCATCCCTTCAACGGATGATCGGTACCTTTTTGAGATGCTCTCTTTAGAAGGGGCGCAGGCGGGACTGAGCTGGGCCCTTATCCTCAAAAAACGGGAGGGTTACCGGGCTGCGTTTCACAACTTTGATCCGAAAAAAGTGGCCAAGATGAGCGATAGTGAGCTCGATGAGCTCTGCCACGACCCCTCAATCGTGCGCAATCGGTTAAAAATCTTCAGTGTGCGCGACAATGCCCAGGTTTTTCTCAAAATTCAGAAGGAATTTGGATCGTTTTCGAAGTATATCTGGCCCTTTGTTGGGGGAAAGCCCATTGTGAGTCAGCACAAAACCTTCGATCAAGTTCCCTGTGAATCAAAAGAAAGCCAAGCCATTTCCAAGGATCTCAAAAAGCGGGGAATGCGCTTTGTGGGCCCTAAGATCATTTACTCGTTCATGCAAGCTGTGGGGATGGTCGACGACCACCTCATTGACTGCCTGTTTTCGTCCCAACATACTCATAGCAAAGAATGTAGGCCTTCTTAAGAAACGTGTCGATTGACTCGACCTCATTGACATCAGTATCGTCACATTCAACCCACTTTTCGTTGTGATTGACAAAACATACGTAATGCCCTTTTTGTGGAGAGGCCCCTTTGTGATTGATAAAACTTTTTAGTTTGTAATACTGACGTATATCGGGGTTCCCAAGGTTGATCTCGCTATTTTTTTGAAAACAGCCAGGCCCCAATTTCATATTGAGGGGTATTGTGATATCACGATCGATCTTGACATTCCCATCAAAGCGATTAAAGGCAAAAATTAAGGTCCTAGGGATACTGTCGAATCTCGCTAAGCTTTTAAACGACTTGGCCCTGTAGACTTTGCCATTCTCGACGTATTTTAGCTGAGTTTGACTTGTTGAATTGCCCCACATCTTAAAACAATCAAAAAAAGTTGGGCTCTCTTTATCGGGAATGGATAAGTAGATAATAGATTCTCTACTCCCTTGCCCCTCTCTAAGCTCATTAAGGGTTGATGGCTTTTTCCCCTTATAATTCTTAAGATGTTTGACCCCTTCTAGCCCCGGCTCTGTCGATCGGCGGATTGAGGGAAAAAACTGCTTTAAGTCAAATACTTCAAACATCTGTGTCAATGCCTCTTGGGCATCTTCCTGCCGGTCGTTAAAGAATTTCAACGACTCTCGCATTGGGTAGGACCTCAATGAGTCACTCTTGTTCATGTACTGAAGAGCAAAACTGATAAATTTCACCGCAAAGGGGTGGTCTATGTTCTGATAATTGAGAAAATCTTCGAAATAAGGAGAGTGGATCACCATTTGAAGGGCGGCATTTAAAAAGCAGTCGTATTGAGCATTCTCAATACCTTGAATTGATGTGACCTTTTTTTGCCCTTCGTAATGAAGCACTTCAGAGATCCTTTGATCAAGGGAGTCATACTGAACGTCAATGGGCTCCGTGAGATAGTAATGGGTCTCATTGGATAGAATAATGAATGCATCGGGTGTGATCTCTTGGTTTGACTCCCCACTTAAAAGATTGATCACACAACAAGGCTTTTCTAAAGTAAGCTCAACGCTATTTTCGACGTCATCAACACTGAGTTCCCTGTTCGGATCGATGAGATAGTCGTCTCCCTCTCCACTAAACTCCCCCTTTTGCAGTTCATACTGGAACCTCCTGGCTAGGTAGGGGTCACTCACCCCGTAGAGCTCACAAAAGAGTTCTTCCTCAGTCATGGGAGATCCAATAGAGGTATATTTTGTTCCATTGACTGTGACCTCGTTAGTCCCATTTTTGAGTGAGGGGGTGAGACCATCCACCATTTGAGCGTGACGATCTAGAGTGACTAATCCAGGGCGGTTTATCTGATTGATCCGAAACTGAATATCAAGGGCTTTAAGATCTTCAGCTAGTTTGATCAATTCCAATTTCGCGATGAGGGAGCTTTGGCGCGAAACTTGCCTGAAGAGAGTCTTGTAAAGCTCTTTCACATCAAAAAAATTGACCTCATCTAAAAACTTTTCGAGAGTTGTTTTCTGAAATTTATCCGTGAGGACCCCTTCCACATCGCAATAGCCAGCCTTGATAAGGATATAGTGCGCGACTCCTTTTTTTGAGGGGGCTGAGCGTTTTTCGTAGATACTCTTCCAATCTGTCCCAGTCAATAAATCCTCAAATTTTGACAGTGTAAGAGTCAACATTTTTTCCGATACCCGGAGGGTTTCGTCGAGGAGCTCCAACGTCTTAAGAATTTTGCAGAGGTGGTCAGCTTTGAGCAAGCCCTCTTGTTTAATCACATTGGAGACATCCTTAAGCTTGATCTGCCCATCTTTGCAAAGCTCATTCTCTAAATGGTAGTTTTCCTTGTGTAAATCTAAAAATGAATAGACATAGACAATCTCCCGGTCTCTAAACCAACTGACAAATGTCTCCTCCCCAATGTCTACAAGCTGCTTCTTCAAGATACGCCTAAAGACACTTGTCGCTTTGTTTTGCGTGGCCGTTTTGTAAAGATTATTTATGACCTGAAAATTGCTGTTTTTTCGGGCGCTTGAGATAGTCTCAGAGGCTACGCGAATTTGGGTGCATGCTGTCCCTGTGGCCGTTCCAAATCCTTCCTTAACAGCATAAAGGTAAAGCTTATCATCATCGCCACTATACAAAAGATCGAATAGCTCGATTTTCTGACGGTTCCCATCAGGAAAAACTTGGTCAAATACCAGGTAGTCTTTTTTATTTAGGTAGAGTCGATTGTACCCCTCTTCATCACTCACTTTTGTATAAGCGTCATGGCAATGATCAAAAAAACTTCGAAGATCATTGCTCATATCGAGAGAGTGTGGAATCGGCCCTCCAAAGACAAAGTCGGATCCAACGGGTTTGCTGAAATGATGCACGGAAGAGAGCCACCCATAGATTTTCTTTCTCTGCTTGTCATTTTTAATAAAAGAGAGCGATTCTTCTGAGAAACTTTCCCCTTTCAGCAGAGCCTCTATCTGATCTTGATAAGGCAGAATCTCCTTCGGTAGAGATTTATAGTCTGAAAGGTAGGGGTGCTTTAGAGGTGTTGCCTGTTTTATCACATTGAGAGGATGGCAAATAGGCCGCGGCTCTTTTAAAAGTTCTAAGACCCTTTTCCCATTTTTGGGAAAGAGTTTAGACAAGGCCTTTTCTGTCACAGGACATTTTTTTTCAGCGCACTCTAACAGTAAATCTCTTAACTCGACCCATTTCTTCTTAAAACTTTTGATGAGGTTGCCCCCTCCCTCTTGAAAAAGAGCCCGCGTTGGGTAGGGCACGACAACCTGATCGTCTTGATTGACAAAAGAAAACGTTTCTTTCCGCAGATTCTCAACAATGCGAAGCCCCTCCTCTTTTTTTGGTAAATCTAAGGGATTGATGGCAATCCAGCTAGCATCTGAAATCCACTCGTGAGGTAGAGCGTGACCGTCCACCCCCTCTCTGATCAGGTGATCTTTGATGAGCCTGAGAAAACTTCTCTCTGTGATCGCCAGGTGCTCACTAAAGGCTTGATACCACGTACCCCGCACCTTGAAATAAAGGGTCCTATTGTAGAGGAGCTCCCCTTGGATGTAATTGGCAATGGGTTGGTAGCTTTGGAGTAAACTACACATCAATTGGATCCCGTTTATGCGTGAGCGAAATTCAGCATAACTGGTCCCTTTATAGTAATAAGCAATGTTGCCAATAATTTGGGAAAAGTTGGGAGGCGCGTGCCAAGTGATTATGTCATCAAAAAGGGCTGTCTTGACTCTCAACTTGAAAATATTTGAATCGTAAAAGGAATTGTAAAGATGGTGAGAGATTGTGAAATTAGGGCGCTGACACTTCCCATTGATCGTGCGCCAAAGGACTCTGATTAACTCCTCATCAAGGCTGTTAGAGAGCTGATTGTCAACCGGCTGTATCCCCCCAATGGTCTTAAAAGCGGGATCGTCCATCTCTTCGCTCTTATCGAGACAAAACGTTGGCCCACCTCGGTTGATTGTGTGGAGATGGGGCAAAATTTCGCAATATTCATTGAGAGTGAGCGAGAGTTTAAACCTCAGCTGCCCCTCCGATATGTGGACAACAACCCCTTTGCCATAGAAGGATTCAAAAGCAAACATTGAGCTCTGCCCCTTAACCTCCGCTTTGTAGTTTTGATAGACTTCCCACTGACTCTGATACTCATGAGAGCTCAGATCGTAGCGATCTTTGTAACTTTGACCAGACGACTCAATCGGACCGGCAAGGGGGATCACCTCTCTTTTTTTGAGCTGAGGTTGGAGAATGCGACAGGCTACTTTATTTGGGAACTGGTAATCACAAAAGTAGGGGCGGACCACATAGTAGCCCTGGTTCGTGGTCAAACAGAAAATCGCCCATTCCTTAACCCGATCATTTAAAGAGTGTGATTTTGCGCTATCGACGGCAAAGAAGATAAAGAGGGCAAAGTGGATGGTCGCGCTCTGTAGATTCTCCTTGTTATCTTCAGAGGAAATCTCAAGCAGGCACTTGGCGACCTTGCTCAAGTTATACCGCCTCGATTGATACGCAAGGAGGTAGCAGTCGTGATTCTCCTTTGCATCCCACTGAATCCCCGGAATTTTTGTGTATTTCCGGTCATCCCCTTTTTGCCGTTTGTTGTAATGGGCGATCAAACCCTCTACAAACGACTTGGGGCGGCGCGATGCCACAGAATTGCCCACCTTGGCGTCGGGGGGTATCAGATGTATGGCTAAATCAAGCTTGGACGACATATACCCAAGCTTTATAAAGACTTAATAATTTAGGCGCAAACGCTTAAGTGACATGATCCGATCGTAAGAGGCCTCAACTTGCTCTTCTGAGATGTCGCCATCTTCGATCGCCTGAACTAAGGCTTTGTGCACATTGATGATATCGTCGGCGGTGAACGCCTCTTCATCCTCGTCGTTTAATCGTTTGCGACCAATGATGAGTAGGTCGTGGCCCGCCTTAAGCGCTTTGATGGCCGCCTCTTCTAAAGAGTCCGCCTGAGAGAGGATCCCATCCATCGTGAGTGAATCAGTGAGAATTAGGCCGGTAAAGCCAATATCGTTGCGCAAGTAGTCGACCGCTTTTTTCGAAAAGGTGACCGGCTCATCTGGGTCTAGCCCGACGGCGAGGATGTGACTGGTCATCACGCAATCGGTATCGAGGGTGTGAAGAGCGCGGTAGGGTTTGAGCTCTAACGCCTCAAGTTCATCTAGAGTTTTATTCAAAACAGGCATTGCCACGTGGGAGTCAGTATCGACATTCCCATGACCAGGGAAGTGCTTTAAACAGGTGAGGACGTGGCTATTGTGGGTCCCTTTGATCATCCCGTGGGCCGACTCGATCACGATATCGGCGTTTTTGCCATAGGAGCGGTCTCCCATGACGGGATTTTCTGGATTGGAGTTGATGTCGACAACGGGGGCCAGGTTGACATTGATCCCGGAGCGCCCGAGCTCCCGCCCCATCTTATCGCCCCAATAGTAGCAGGTATTCGTGCGCGCTTGCTCTAAGGCACTCGGCATATCGGGAAAGCCATCGCCGAGGCGCTGCACCCGCCCCCCCTCTTGATCGATCGCAATGATCAGGGGGATCTTGGCCGCTTTTTGTAAATCATCGGTCAAGCGCCGCACCGATTGTTTCGTTCTCAAGAGCTTTCCTTTGGTGTAGAGGACAAATCCCCCGACGTGGGCCTCTTCAATCAAGCGGTAATTCTCTGCATCTGTGCTGTTGCGCACTAAGAGCAGCTGCCCCACTTTCTCCTCCAAAGAGAGAGAAAAAAGGTAAAAAGGAAGTAGGCAAAAAAGGAACGTTTTCAATGTAGGTACCCCTCTGAAAAGTCTTTGAGTTTTGATCGAACAATCTCAGTCATGGGAATCTTAGAGGGACAGACGAATTCAGGCAAGATAAAATCCTCCTCGGCCACCTCTAACAGCCCGAGCTCCATCGCCAGCTCGTAATCCTCGGCAATGAGCGCTTTGATCAGTTGCATGACGGGAATCTTCATCGGCATCACATCTTGATAAATCGCCCCGTCGATAAAGGCTCTCTCCTCTCCGTGCTTGAGAGTTGTGAAGGAGTAGGGAGCTTTTCGCCCGATTAGACGGGATAGGTAAGTGCGCGTGGCGGTGAATTTATTGAGACCGAGGCGCATAAAGTGGAGCATCTGCCGTTTTTGGGGGCGGGGGATCACTGAGACGGCGCGGTCAAAAAATCCCAAAAATCCCTCCCGATCGGTTTCTGTGCCCAAAAGGGGGTTGCCCGAGATGACCCGATATGATTCATCAAAGTTAAGGGGAAGTTCCTCGATGGGATGACCAATGAGCCCCTGATAGATCCCCCGCTTATCGAGCTCAACACCCTCGCCACAAAGGGCGATGGGGCGAGTGGCATAGATCGTTTTCTCGGAAATGAGTTGGCCAAGGGCGATCACTGATGGGGCTTTGATCGTCCATATGACATCGGTCACATCCATGATCGGATCGATATGGTAGATATGGATTGAGGGATTTTCAATGGGATGGGGGCCAGAGATTGTGTGCGTTGTGACATCATTAAACGAGGCGGCTCCCTCCCGCACAACGAGGTGCACCGGCGCAATGGAGGAAAGGGCGGTGAGCCCCGCTTGAAAGGCCTCCTTGTGCGCCTCAATCTCTAAGTTAACGGGGGCATCAAAGGGAGCGCTCGAAAGCCCCTGCACAAAAATGCTCCGCGGCATTTTTTCAGGGGAGGCCATTTTTCCCCCGGGACGCTGTGTAATATGGGGAAAGATCCCCCCTTCTTTCATCAAAGGGATCACATCATCTCCAGTGAATGGTCTCTGCGTTTGTTTTTCGTCACACTCAATCACGACAGAGAGAACGCGCCGCCGAGCGCCTCGCCTCACTTCAACAACTGTGCCGGAGACGTGAGAGACAAAGAAAAGTCCTGGACTCTCCCTATCTTCGGCAATCGGATTGCCCGCATCAACATGCTGCCCCTCTTTCACTTTGAGGTGGAGTTTGACCCGATGAAAGGGCGAAAGATCACAAGCAACACGTTTAGGAAAAGGGAGTTGCCCCATCTCCTTTGCGCTCCCCCCTTTGATCGGAATGTTAAGACCTTTTTTTATTTTTATATGTGCCATGTGGACCAATTGATGTTAAATAGCAAAGAGTTTATACTGAAAAACCTGTATGAATTCGTAAAATTCCCCTAGAGAGGCTTCATGGACTATTTTAAGCAGTTTAAAATCTACATTTCAAACAATAATTATCCTGCTTTCCTAAGTCTGTGGGAAGAGTACTGCGGATCGGACGAGATCGACCCCGAAGAACTCAAGCAAATTCTCCTTCTCATCAAGCCAACGACAATGGCCGAGCCCTTCGGACGGTACGTCGAACACATTCTCCCCCTTTGGGAGACCATCAAAGATGACGAGAGCTCTCATGAAATCTTTAGCCTGATCTTTGACCTTCAAAACACCAACGTGGCCGAACTCGCCAATTTGGCGATCACCTACCTCAAAGAGCGCTCCAAAGACGACGAGATGTTTATGCAAAAACTCCGCTTGACCGGACTGCGCGATGGGATCAATTTTCAAGGGGCAATCAGCCGCTTTGACCTCCTTACCCACATGGAAAAAGGGAACTTTGTCTTCCACACACGGGGATGGGGCGTTGGCGAAATCATGGAGGTCTCCCTACTGCGCGAGCAGCTCACACTTGAGCTCGAAAACATCTCGGGAAGAAAGGACTTCTCCTTCAAAAATGCCTTCAATACCCTTATTCCTATTCCCAATGATCACTTCTTAGCGATGCGTTTTGGCGATCCCGATAAACTCGAAACATGGGCAAAAAAGGACCCTGTCGCCGTTGTGCAGTGTCTCTTGCGCGACCTCGGCCCCAAGTCAGCCGGCGAGATCAAAGATGAGCTCCTTGAGCTCGTCATCCCTCAAGCCGACTGGGCCAGATGGTGGCAAACAACGCGCAACAAGCTCAAAAAATGCACCCTCATTGAGATGCCCGACGATCTCCACTCCCCCTTTATCTTAAGAGACGCCGAGGTGAGCCACGCAGAGATGGTCGAAAAAATCCTCGAGGAGTCCAAAACCCTCGATCAGCTCATTCAGGGCATCTACACCTTCTTGCGCGACTTCCCCACAGCGCTGCGCGATAAAGAGTTTAAGGCCCACCTCGTTGAAAAACTCAAAGAGATCCTCTCCCGCGAAGAGCTCACCGACGTCCAAGAGCTCCAAATCCACTTTTTCTTGAGCGATCTCCTCGATAAGTACACTCCCGCCAAGGATCTTGTCACTCGTCTTAAAAACATCAGAAAGATTGTCCTGAGCATCGCCATCATCGCCTTTAAAAAGCGAGCCCTCACACTTGTGAGACAGCTAAGAGATGATTGGGCAGAGATTTTCCTCGATCTTCTCTTCGAGATCGATCAGGCGACTTTGCGCGACTACATCCTGATTGAACTGATCAAGAAAAAAGAGATCGCTCCCCTTCTAGAGCGCTTAGAGAATCTCTCAAAGAATCCCCACGAGCACCCCCTCGCCCTCGTTTGGTACTTCCAAAAGATCATGGCAAATCCCTCACTCCCCATGGGAGACCAACAGGGCCGCTCCCGCTTCTTTGAGGCCTTCCTCACCCTTTTCTACATCCTCGAATCGCAAAAAACGCACCGCGAGCTCATCAAAAAGATGTACAACTTCCTCACCCTCGATCGCTTCGCCAATGTGCGCGCTATCTTTAAGGGAGAGACCAAAGAGAGCCTCTCTGAGTTCCTTCTCCTCGCCACAAAGTGTCACACCATCACCGATCACGACAAGAAGATCCTCCACTCCCTCGCTGAGGTCGTCCACCCCTCTCTCGGGAAACTCAATACCGCCTACCGCGAGGACACCAGCGAAGAGGCCGACATCATCTGGACTACAGAAGAGGGCTTCAACAAACTCAAAGAGACCATCCACAAGATTGCGACTGTTGACACCGTTGAAAACGCCAAACAGATCGAGATCGCCCGCTCCTACGGAGACCTTCGGGAAAACGCCGAGTACAAATCGGCTCAAGAGGAGAGACGGAACCTTCAAAACAAACTGCGCCGCCACTCAAAAGAGCTCAGCTCGGCCCGCATTTTGACAAAAGAGGATGTCGATGGCTCTGTTGTGGGTGTTGGGACCATTGTTCATTTAAAAGGGGACAAAGGGGAGATCACCTACACAATCTTAGGGCCATGGGATGCCAACCCCGATGACAATATCCTCTCATTCCAGTCGAAACTCGCCCAGGAATTGAAAGGGAAAAAAGTTGGGGAAAAAGTGTCGATAAGTGGCGGTGTCATGACCATCGAAGCCATCGACAATTACTTTGACAAAAAGGGTCAATAACACTAAATTCTGATCTATGAAACTGCTGATTGCCACAAAAAATGTTCACAAAGCCCTAGAGATCAAAGCGATCCTCAAACAGCTGGGCAGCCTGGATATTTTCACACTCAGCGACTTTCCCAACTACGTCCCTCCTGAAGAGACGGGATCGACCTTTGAAGAAAACGCCATATTGAAAGCGACCCACGCCGCCAAAGAGCTCAACATGCTCACCTTGGCTGACGACTCAGGGCTTGTTGTCCCCGCTCTTGATGGACGCCCCGGCGTCTATAGCGCCCGCTACGCAGGCGACCACGCCTCGTCGGCCGACAACCTCAAAAAGCTGATCGGCGAGCTCAAGACCCTTCCTGAAGAGAAACGCTTTGGGGCCTTTGAGTGTGTGATGGCCCTTGCCGACCCCGACCGTTTGATCCGCTGCTGCAGAGCGCAGTGTGACGGGCGCCTCCTCACTACGCCACGCGGCGCACAAGGGTTTGGCTACGACCCCATCTTCATTAAGTACGATTACAACAAAACCCTAGCTGAGCTCAAACCCGAACTCAAAAACCGGATATCGCACAGGCGCAAAGCCTTAGACAAAGTGCTCCTAGCTCTCGATCTCATTCTGTGATCTACGTCATCGACGGATACAATCTCCTCTTCCACCTCGACCCCGAAGCCAACCCATTAAGGCGCTCCCGCGAAGAGATCCTAGATCTTCTCGCCAAAGTCTCCCATCTCAAGCTTGAAATTGTCTTTGATAGCGACCGGGACAATGCCTTAGACATCCCCTCTCGCACCCTCTTAGGAAATTTAGATATTGTCTTCTCTCCCAGAGGCCAGAGTGCCGACGATTGGATACTCGAGTACTTAGCGACCCGCAAGCGCCCCAAGCTTTACTGCCTCGTGACGCACGACCGGGAGCTCATCAACGGGGCCAAAGAGCTCGGCGTGAAGGTCATGGCAACCTCTGCCTTTGTGAAAAAGCTCGCCCCTCGTAAGCGCAACTTTGACAAAACAAATCCCCTCACCCCAAAAGAGACGGAAGAGCTCCGCACCATCTTTGAACAAAACTTTGACGATGGCAACGAATAGGTTTTATTGACAAAATCTTAACCTAATAGTAATTTCACACCATATCACATATTTTTTAGGAGGTTATATGAGATATGGCGCACTACATATACTAATTGTTATCGCACTCTTTGCAAAAGGGTTAGCTAATGAATCTTCTTTACTCCGATTCAATATTTCTCAAGAAAAGTTAATTGTTTCTGAGACCCTGATTGCTACCAATTCGTTTTCCAAGGAATTTTCGATTTTCTTCCAGATTGCAGGGGGCATTTTATCCACATACTTCGGGGAGTAGGGGGTAAAATGCCCCCTGTGAGATGGAAGAAAAGAAAAATTCAAGGGGAAATGAAGGGGTAGCAATCAGGGTCTGAGGAAGGGGCCTATTTCACCTCTGAAACTTACGGGCATATTCCCCTTAATAATATTCACTTCGATGAAAGAGGTTTTTATACACTCTGCAAAGTCACCTTTTCTTGCTCCATGTGCTCAGCGAACTATCTCGACTGTCCCAATTTATGCCAAAATTGTGGCTCAGATGAGTGGCTTATTGAAGGGGACAAGCTAGACGTTTTTCTTGCCGAAGCCATTCTGCTCGATCAAACACTGTTTCCTTTTCAATACACGGATATGCTCTATCTTTGCGATGGACAAAATTACATACGTATTGAGGCCGAAGCTGATAATGAGGGGAATTGCTCGGGAAATGCCACATATACCCACCAAAACGAAAAAAAAAAGACATCATTTGAAGGATCCGTCACTGTAGAAAGAGATTCTGAGGGGAGAACAACGGCATCTGGAAAAATCAGTGCAGAATGGGGATTTTAAACTGAAAAAATTTTTATTTTTTTTTGTCGCTGTTGGGGTTGGCCTCCCATGCTTCGTCTTTTATAGGACACTGTCTTTTCCACCCACGATTCCAGTGCAATTATCTAAATCCGACACCCCTATTTTACATGTCGATATCCAAGGTCAATCTAAGCCTCTATACCTTGCTTTAGTGTCTAAACACTCCCTCTTCCTTCACCAAGAGTCTATTGACTCAATGTCTGCAAAATATTTGGGACACACATCATGGACAACAAGTCAGGGTGATACACAAAATTCCCAATTATATTGTCTTGATAAACTAAAAATCGGAAAGCTCAGACTTAAAGCCCCAATTGATTTGGCCATTGTCGATCAAGGGGAAAAAGAGACGTTTTGCTGGCCGTTTAATACGAGAAATCTACTCATTGATCTCCCCTTGCGCCGGTTGGGGAGCCCTAAAACTGAGAAAGACCTAAAGAGACTTGGATACGATATTTCAGAATTTTCAGCGTTTCCCTGCACAGTCAATTCTGGGTATATTTCGATCGATCTTGAGACAGATCAGGGGACCAAGACATTTATGCTATCAACGCGTACGAGCGCGAATTTGATCAACTCAAAGACGTGTGCCAAAACGGCATTTATTAAGGATAAATTTCACCACCTTGATCGACTCCCTTTAATCCCCTTTGAGGCCTCTTTTCCAGAAGGGATTGATGGGGTTTTAGGGATAGATTTTTTTCGCAACCGCCCCCTCTATTTCGATGTCAAAAAGAGAAAAATTTATCTAGGTTTGGATAGGGCGCGTCGCGTTGTTCAGAAAAAGCTCCAGGCAATTCCTGTAAAATTTAGTGATGCGGGAGATCCTTTGATTGATGTCACTATTGATGGACGATCGATCCCTCTGATCATTGACACTGGCTCGGATTTCCCGTTGAATATTCATGAAGAAATGATCTCAACCTTCAAATTTCCCTATCTATACGACTCTACGTGCACCAATTTTCGCGGAGAGGGCTACAGCGCGCCAAACTATCTCTTAGAGTGTCTAAAAATCGGCAACACAAAGTTTTATAATGTGAGAGCTCACACTCAGATTGAAGGTTTTAGTGGAGTTGATATTACAACACCTTTGGTGAATAACTATGGTTTTAAGGGAGTGGGAACGATTGGGCGCCCTATTTTTTCCCGCACCAATCTTTTGTGTGATTTTCCAAATGGTCAAATTTTTCTGGGCAATCCAGGGCTCGATTTAAGTTCCTGGGAAAAAATTCCCTCCACTAACAAGACTGGTCACATCACTATCACTGTCAATACTCAGCTCGGGCCATTAAACATGATTGTCGATACTGGGGCGACCCTTTCGATTATTGATAAAAAAATCATGGGATCTAAGGAGGTAGTAGAATCGAAGCTATCGATTGCTACTTTAGACTTTGATGAGGTCCAATTTCATGCATTGGATTTATCGAAACTCGATCGGTCTATCGATGGAATTTTGGGAATGAATTTCTTAGTGGCTCACCCATTTTTCATAGACTTTGAAGAGCGCGCAATTTCTTTTAAAAAAGGAGGCGGCGCAGGCGGAAGTCCCTCTTTTCCTCTTTGATCTCATTGAGCCGCTCCTTAAGATCGCGCACGATCACTCCCCCTCGCTCGTGATGACTCTCTATCGCCCGCGTCTCATCCAAGGCAATGACAATGTGCCCCGGCCAAACGATGATATCCAAGGGGCGCAAGTCTGGTTCCTTCACAATTTGCCCACTTGAAAAGAGCCATGTGCTATTGCGGGGGGTGGCCCCTTCGGTCACCTCGTAGAGAAGGCCCGTACAGTCGACGCCGGCAAATGGGTTGTCGAGATCGGGAAAACCCTTGTGGTAGTTCCCCCCCCAAACATAGGGAGTGCCAACTAATGAGAAGAGTCGCTCTTGGATCTTTGTGGTCGAGGGCGATCTTTTGCGGCGTGGACGCCCCGTGACGACCATGCTCTTAAGGACATAAAGGGGCTCTTTGGAGGGGTAGAGATCGGATGTGATTTTTGTAAATGGCCCCTCGTGGCCCAACTCTTTAAAAGGAAAACCAGGGAGAGCAACCATCTCTAAGGAGCGGATAAGCCCTTTATCGTCAGCCTCGTAAAGCTTTTTAGTGGTGTTAAAGATGGGAATGGGCTTTTGAAAAAATGGCATAATGATTGCACAAAAAATCTATATTTCAAATACTGAGACAAAAATTATCAAGCAAGGGTCTCTTCTTATGAAACGAGTTTGTCTTCTGCTCTCAAGTTTTTCTCTCCTCCTCTTTAACACAGGGTGTCAAAAAAAACCACCGGCATCCCCCGACAAGGACAAGCCGTGCTGCATGCAAAAGGTGACGATCAATGTCGGCGCTGAGCCGGGGACGTTAGACCCACGCAAAGCGCGATCTTTGGCCGACATCAACATGATCAAAATGTTCATGGAGGGCCTCTCCCGCGTCTCCCAAGATGGAAAGGCCCACCTTGCGCTCGCTGAGAGTGTCGACGTATCAGAGGACCAACTCACCTATACTTTTCACCTGCGCGATGCCAATTGGTCCAACGGTGATCCCATCTTAGCCTCTGACTTCACCTACGCTTGGAAAAAGGCCCTCTCCCCCGACTTCCCCTCTGACAACGCCTTCAACCTCTACCCGATAAAAAATGCCAAGTCGATCAAATCGGGCAAGCTCCCCGTCAGTTTCCTCGGCGCCAAAGCTGTCGATGAGAGAACGCTTGTCGTCAACTTAGAGAGCCCCACCCCTTACTTCCTTAAGCTCACCACCATGCCGATCTACTTCCCCATCAACGCGCGGGAGGACAAGGTCAACCCCATGTGGGCGAGCAACGTCGACTCATTTGTAGGATCAGGCCCCTTCCTCCCCAGCTCCTGGCGCCACCACGACAAGCTCGTCGCTAAGAAAAATGCCGCCTACTGGGATGAAAAAGAGGTGAAACTCAGTGAAATTGAGATGGTGATGGTCAACGAAGATACCGGAACCAAGCTCTTTGAAACGGGCGATGTGCAATGGCAGGGATCTCCATTTAGTCTCATTCCAATCGATAGCATTGAGGGGTTAAAGTCTGAGCAAAAGCTGAAAACTCACCCCTTTTTAGGGACTTTTTGGGTCCGCCTCAACATTGAAAAGGCGCCCCTTGACAATAGCAACCTCAGAAAGGCCCTCGCCTACGCCATTGACCGCAGCAGCATCGTCACCCACATCACTCAAGGGGGGCAACTTCCAGCATCGGGGATCGTCCCCTCATCGATGGGCCTAAGCGCTACCCCTTACTTTGCCGATAACGACCAAGATGCCGCCCGTGCCCACTTGACAAAAGCTTTAGATGAAATGGGTGTTGAGGCAACGAGTCTCCCTCCTATCACACTCACTTACAACAACACCGATCGCTCTCACCGGATTGCTCAAGCTCTGCAATATGCCTGGAAAGAGACCCTGGGGATTGAGGTCAACCTAGAGCGGGTCGAGCGAAATGTCTACTTTAGCCGCGTGAGCCATCAAGATTACGCCATGGCCACAGGCTCATGGATCGCCGACTTCAACGATCCCATCAACTTCTTAGAGGTTTTCCAAACCAAAGATAACGGCACCAATAACACCAACTGGGAGAGTGAAAAGTATCAGAGCCTCCTCGCTCAATCTTACTTTGCCAAAAACTCCCACGACAGAGCCAAACTGTTGAAAGAGTGTGAATCAATCATCATGGATGAGATGCCCGTGATTCCCATCTTTTCTTTCACCATGCTCTACGCTCAGGACGAATCTGTACAAAACGTGGTCTTGACCGACCTTGGCAATATCGACTTTAAAACCGCATTTGTGGCCCCATGAAGTCGCTATTGATTGCCCTTACGGCATCCCTGGGCCTCGCCAATTCTCTCTATGTAAGAAACGATAGCTCCTTCACCCTCACCGCCGAGGTGGTGAGCGCGCAAGGGGCTTCTCTTGGGATGATGGAGATCAACCCAGGGGGAGAGTTTGAGTGGGAAGATCCCTATGGGGGGCACACAGAGCAAGGATCGACCACCCCATACACTGTCATCTGGACCTGTCAAAGTGGAATGAGCTATGGCGTGACCTCTAACGTGGCGGCGGGAGCCACCACCAATGCCCAAGACGCTTCCGGCCCTCGCAACTGTCTTAAAAAGACCCCCCTTGCCCCAAAATCACCTCAAATGCCGGAGATGCCGTGAAAAAGTGGCTTTTTACCCTCATCCCCTCGTTGGGCTATTCCGTCTCTGTGATCCTCTTCAACGATAGCCCCTTCACCCTCAACGCCCAGATCCTCTCTGCCGATGGGCAGGAGCTCACCACCGTTCAAATCGCCCCCCGCCACCAACTCAAGTGGCAAGACTCTGACCAAAATGTCCAATCATTTACAGAAACTCCCTTCACTGTTATTTGGTATTGTAAGGACGGTCAGGAGTACGGGGTCAATAGTCAGATAGCGACAGGCGCCTATGTTCCGGCCCAAAGCTCACAAGGGCGCCGCTATTGCCGCCCTGACAAAAAAAAGGAATCCTAATGTCTGGTATCCCTCCCATCTCAACATCTCATCGCCCAGGCGATCCGTTTAAACATGGCAACGTCAAACTGGCTATGGAGGACTTTGCGAAAAACTTCTTCACTGAGCCCAGCAATGTCAACTCAGGGATGCTTGCCGGCAAGATGGAATTTCTCGCCGTGTTTGCCCATGCCGCAGGAGGGCAAGTCGAGAGTGACTTTAAAAACTCAGTCCTACCGGCCTACAAAGAGTACATCGAAAACCCGAGCGACGCCACGCAGAACACACTCACAGATGCCCTCACTCAGCTGGCCGATGACACACCCTTAGAGGTGCCCAACCTCAACCAAGCTATCGTTAAGTCCCTTAACCTGATCGAATCAAGCGTCAATGATGGCGGAAATACCAACGCTCTAGAGGGGCTCACTTACGCTGTTGATGGCATGATGAAAGATTGCAACCAGTACAGCGATGAGGCGGTCTCCATTGCCAACGATATGTTCAACCAGGCGCGCAACCTCGATCTAGGAGTCGGCAATGCCGGGAACGAAAAGCAGGCCATACTGACCGACGTTGGCGCTCTGCTCGGTTTGATCTCTTAGCTAAACAACTCCTATGTTTAAGAGGATTGCTGGTAGGCAGTGCAGTCGAATGTCATTCCTTAGGGCTTCATCACTGATTTGGTTCAGAAACCTATCAATTTGTGTGTGTGGAAGAATGGTGTTCCCTTCGAAAATGTTGGAAAAATAGCGCGCTCCCTCAGCGGGTATGTCATTAATGATTGTTATGACAAGAGCGTACTCTTGCAGCTCACACAATTTTGGGACGAGTCGGTCATAGACAGTCTTCTTCTGATCGGAATCAACTATACGTTTTGCCCAATTAACCATGTTTTCGCAATCATCATGATTGTCTAACTCATCGATACTTTCTAATGAAAAAGAGACTGTTTCCAAGGTTCTCTCTTGTAAAGAGTTTGGGGTTAAAAATCACACAAGACGAAAGATAGAAAAAAGGTGACAATTGAGTAGAATGCCCACGTAAATCCATTGCTTTCTTGGCTATGAAAATAGCAATCGTTTCTAAGCTCGTTAATATAATCAATCATAATACCTCCAAAAAAGAGGTGTTTTAACATATTGTTTAAAAAAGGTAAAGGCGGGTGAGGCGGCGGTCGTGAGGCTCAATGGGGAGGGGATCGCTCACCATCTGCTCTTTAAACCCAATGCCAAAAGCGGGGGTATGGGCGAGTTTGTGAATGAGACGGTCGTAGTACCCCATTCCATAACCAAGGCGGTGCTTATGGGTATCAAAACCTAGTGCAGGGACAAGGAGGCAGCTGATCTTTTCAAGTTTGATCTCCTCAGTTTTTGAGGAGATGGGCTCGCAAATGCCCCATTTAGAGGGTTTGAGCTGTTTGTCGAGGTCGGTGACAAGGTGGGGAACGAGGTAATCGTCGACAACCTTGGGAAGGAGGAGGCGCCCCTCTTTGGCCAGGTCGCGGTTAAGCAGATCGAGATTGATCTCATCATCTGTGCTGGCAAAGGAGAGGACGTAGGGAAAGAGGTGGAGGAGGGTTTTGAGCTCGGCGTAGCAATCTTCGCGGGCGTACTTTCTCTGTTTTTTGGAAATTTTTGCCCGCTTCTCTTTTAAAAATAGGCGCAGGGCCTCTTTGTACTCTTTGACCCCGTCAACTCTCTTCGCATCGTCCGCTTTCATACTTAACCCGCCTTAAAAAGGTCCCATCTTTATCAAAAAGTGTGGCCACTCCATTCCCCTCTTCCACTTTGGAGACGGGGAGGGACTCCCCCCTTTTCATGTAGCTCCCCTTAATGAGCTTGTCATCTTCGTACTCTTCGACAAGCATCAAGGTCCCATCCAAGTACCACCCAAAGGCCATCCCATGCTTTTGGTTATTTTGCATCTCCCTTTGGCTCTCTTGGACTCCGTTTTCGTACCACGTCTTAACCATACCATGGATCGCATCTTCATACCACTCGATGCTCAGTTTTGCCTTGGGCTCGGCCTTAAGGGTTTTCCGTTTAGAGGTATAGTAGACGATCTCTTCACCGTGCTTCCTCTCATCTTTGACGTGATATGTCGATGAGAGTTGCCCATCTTTGGCAAAGAGGGAGACAAGCCCCTCCTCGATGCCATCTTTGTAGGTGTTGAGCGACTTAAGGACACCTTTGTCAAAGTAGGCCATCTCCCCGTTCCCATCGACCACTTGGGAGACAACCTCCCCCGCCATATTGGTGTAGGTCCCTGCGACCAAGAGCCCCTCTTGGTAGAGCTCCTCGTAGGGAGGGGTCGCGCTATCTCCAAGAAATTTGGTCTTCCCGTCGAGAACGCCTTTTGTGTAGTGATTCTCTCCAATCAACTCCCCCTCTTCGTTGTACGTAAGGAGGGTGCCGTGTGCTCGGTCGTGGACGTAAGGGATGCGCCTCTTGATCACCCCGCTGGGGTAAAAGTAGCGCGCCTCACCCGACTGCTCCCCTTTATCGTAGAGAATGGAGGCGATGCACGCCCCATTTTCGTCGTAGACATTGTTCTCCCCATCGAAAACCCACGTCTCCTGAGCGCTCTCGGTGATATCCCCTATTCCCTCGATCACATTGGCCTCGATGTGCAGCACCCCACTTGGAAAGTATTCGTAATAGGTGCCAGCGGCCCGCCCAGAGACGACCTCTAGGACTTGCCAGAGCGAGCCATTTTCGTGGTAACTGGTGATCATTGAGGGGACGCTCCCCTCCTCACTCCGTTGATAAACTCTGACCACCTTTTGATAGGGCTGAGGCGCTAAGAAATCGTTTTTTTGATAGGCCTTGATCCGATCGGGGTTGGTGATCGTCTCGTTGAATCCGTTGCGATCGATGATCTGGAGTGTTGTGATCCGATCGGGCCCCTCCCCTGTGGCTCGGTGGGCGCACGAGGCAAAGATAAGGGGGAGTAAAAGGAAAAAATAGCGTTTCATGATGGGATATCTCTTTTGATTAGGGATAAATTTATGTGGTAAATTTCTTTGGAGGAGAAGGCCTTCCCCTTTTTCAAATCAAACCGTTTAATAATGAGTTGGGGCCGTTTTTGTGGGCTGTTGTAAGGAGGGATTGTCACCCCTTCAATGGCGACCAAGAGGCGATGGAGATCATTGAGATCCCCTTGGATGGGGTGCAAAAGCTCGACTTCAACCTCTTCAATGGCGCCCCTCTTTTGCCGATTTTTTTCGGAAAACTGGAGGTGGTTGGCGGGAGAGTTTAAAAACTGCAGACGCTTGTCGATCGACTCCCAATTCTCAAAGGCGGGATGGGCCGCTATCGCTTTGAGAGCCTCGATCTCTCCCTCTAAAAAGACCATGGGCTCTAAGACTTTCTCGAGGTAGTAGGGATCGCTCTTTTTTGCCGCATCGAGATGGGGCGTTACCGCATTCACGATGAGCGAGGCCCGATCAATCAACCGCTCGACCCGACGCCGTTTTTCTCGAACTTCTTGAAAATGGACAAACTGCCCATTCAACACCCACACAAAGAGCGCAGCCACACAAATGGCGAGCACTCTATGGGGCCAAGGGGGGGTAAATGAGCGCCACTTCTTACTTAAGTGTGAAAGAGACGTGATATCCATTGTCTTTCCTCTTCCAAGTTATCTCTTTTTTGGGGTCTAAAATGGGGCACTCGTTGCGTAGATTGTCGTAAAACTCGCTGGCGACAACCCCTGTGTCGGCATGGAGAAAGAGTTCGACTTTCACCCCATAGGGGACTTGCTGCGCTTTGACGGTAGGGTGACTCACTAGTTCGTAGCAAAGAGACTCCACAGTGAGATCGTCCCCCTGAAGCATGGGATGGTGGGATAGATAGGCCAAAAAATCGGCGACGCGGGGGGGCTCTTTTTGCAAAAGAGAGGGCCCTTTCCCCTTCTTTAGCACCTTGTTGACCCTCCTCATCTTTGTCGCAAAATCCATCGAAGGGGTGAGAGACTCTCCGAGACTCTCCATTAGCCCATCGAGACGGTGGGTGAGTTGGTTCATCTGCAGGTGGCAAATAGACGATCCCAGGGCATATGTGAAAGCGAGAAGGGTCAAAGAGATCGCTACGCCCCGCTTAATATGGCGCTTAACCTCTCGTTTATGCAACGGGGAAACCTCTAAAAACTGCGCACCGTTTAATGAGCACGCTAAACCATAGCAAATGGGAGAGGCCACACTTTCATCTATCTTAGAGGGGATGATCTGAAACCCTTTTTCAATCAAAATGGGGGCGAGTCTCTCTTCACCTCGCGTCACGAGATAGGGGGAGAGGCCGAGTCCTTTTTCCTCAAAGTAGGCGAAGAGGCGCTCGAGCTGGACGTGAAGGTCCTCAGGTGATGAGATATCGAGAGAGAATGAGTGCATGAGGCGCCCCCCTTGAATACATATAGCCAAGAGGCTCGTCTCTCCCACGTGGAGAATCTGCATATCGGGAGAGCTTGGATAAAATGTTTGGGCGTAGCGGTAAAGAGCGACAACCTCACTCCCTAAAATATCGGGAGAGATGTAATAGGTGCGCAGCTCTTTCAAGGTGGCCTCGATCGCCTCTTTTTTGGCGGCGATGAGCGTCACATCCGAAACGGAGCGTCTCTTCTTCCGCTCAATCCAGGGGATCACCACGGTCTCGTCAAGGGAAATGGGGAGGCGGTTTTCTATCTGAAATGGGAGCGCTTTCATGACGGCCGCCCGTTTTTTGATCGGAACTTCCAGGTGACGAACGAGTGTTTGATCGGCTGACAAAGAGGTGACAACGCGCCGCCCCAATGTGAGATAGTTAAGCTCTAGGATCCGCTCGGGGTCTGACCCTTTGATCACCCCCTCCTCTAAGATCACAACGCCCTTTTTCGAGGGGCGGCCGATCAGGTACTCCCACCCCTTCTCATTCAATTGGAGAGTGATCACCTCATCTGAATCGCTTGTTTTCAAGAAAGATCTCTTCACGACCGAGGATTATACCTCATAGTGCTCCCTAAAAGCAAAAGGGATTTTTCTTTACAAAAAACCCACACTTTCTTAGTTTGATGACCAAAAACTTATAAAAGGATCATTTGATGAGCGCTATTTCGCATGCGACTGACCACCCCCCATGTTTCACCGACAATGCCATTTGGTTTTATAACTCGGCCATCTTTGGCGCCATATCAGCTGTTGGGTTTGCTGTTTTTGGATTTCCGACCGCGGCGGCCGTTGTCGCTGTCACCAGCGCTTTCACCCTTTTGGCCGGCCTTTTAGACTCCCCCAACCCCTCTTTAGCTCTCATAGAGTATGGGGCGATTGCGGGCTTTTTTGGCTACATCGTCTCAGTTTACTTTGAGTCATTGAATTAGAAGAGAGCTTTAGGGTATAATAGGCCGCATGGCCTATTTTGCCCAATCGCTCCATTTATTTTTTACCATCTATACCGCCCTCATCCTCATCCGGATCATCGGTTCGTGGATTCCCCCGTTGGCCCGCTCGGGAGTCATGAGGGTCGTGGGCGTTCTGGTCGACCCTTACCTTAACCTCTTTAGGCGCCTCATCCCCCCTCTCGGTGGATCAATTGACATCAGCCCCATCCTGGCCCTCATTGGCCTCCGCTTGCTCGAAGCCCTCACTTTTTACCTCATATTCCGATGAAAAAACACCATAAGCCTTTAAAACTCGACAATCTAGAACTCCCGTCAAATATTCTCTACGCCCCCTTGGCTGGGTGCTCTGACTACCCCTTCCGCCAAATGGCCAAAAAGTACCGCCCTGGCCTTTTCTTCTGCGAGATGGTGAAGATGGATGCCCTGATCCGCTACGACGTAGGGACGTTCCGCATCCTTGACTACGACGCCTCGATGCACCCCATCGGCGGACAGATTGTGGGGAGCAAGAAAGAGATCGCGGGCCAAGCCGCCCGCATCATTGAAGAGCTCGGGTTTGATGTGATCGACCTCAATTGTGGCTGCCCCGTCGACAAAGTGACCAAAGATGGGAGTGGCTCAGGGCTCCTCAAGACCCCTGAGCTGATGGGAGAGATCTTGGCCAACATGAAGGCCGCCGTTAAGATCCCCGTCACTGTCAAAATCCGCATGGGGTGGGACCATGAGTCGATCAATGCCGAAGAGATCACTGAGATCGCCGAGGCAGCTGGAGCGGCGGCTATCACCATCCACGGGCGCACCCGCCAGCAAGGCTATAAGGGAGAAGCCGACTGGTCCCCTATCGCTCGCGCTAAAGCCCGCGCCAAAAAAATCAAAGTCATTGGCAACGGGGACATCTTCTGTGGCCCTAGCGCCGAGAAACTCTTTGGGACAACGGGGTGTGATGGCGCCCTCGTCTCTCGGGGAACCCTCGGCAAACCGTGGATCTTTGAGGAGATCATCCGCCACCTCGAGGGGCTTCCCCCTATTGAGCGCACCCCCGATCAGATCCGCACAACCCTGCTCAATCACCTAGAGAAGATCACCGCCTACCAGCCAACGCGCCGCGCGATCACCGACTTGCGCCGTGTCAGCTGTTGGTATCTCAAGAACATGACCAACGCCAAGACCCTCCGCTCCACCTTGAGCCGGATCGAGTCCCTTGACGATGCCAAAGAGCTCATCCTCAATGGATAAGCAAGAGGTTCACGTCAAGATCTCTGGGCGCGTCCAGGGCGTCTTCTTCCGAGCGACAGCCCAGGCTGTGGCCGAGCGTTTAAAACTCACAGGTTTTGTCAGAAATCTCCCCGATGGGAGCATAGAGATGGCCATCTTAGGGACAGAGGAGGAGATGAACGACTTGATCAAGAAGATCACCGTCTTCAACTCAAAAATCTCAATCGATAGAATTGAGGTGACACTCCAGTCCCCTACTGACACTCACACATCATTCGAAATCAGACACTAGCGCAAGAATTTGCGCTCCACGGTCCAAGGTCCAAAAGGGTAAAGGATAATGGCCCCCGCAGGAAGAATAGGCGTGTTTTTAACACGTCCGATGACGAGGAGGCCTTTAGGCGCAACCATTTTGGGCCCCCCAAATGGACTTATAGCCATCACTCAACTCCCTAGGTAAATAAAAAAACCCACCAGTTGCCTGGTGGGTCGTACCAACTACCGAACTTGATGCTAGATTAGAAGTCTAAGCGCACATCAATTGTGATACCGTGTAGGCTCACATCTTCACTATATCTCTCATACTTGAGGACAGCGAAGTCGTCGATTTTTAGCATTTGGTTTGTGCGGAACCAGTAGTGTCCTTCGTAGCTCACTGAGATACCTAGGTGCTGCTTCATATCGTTTAGATATGTATCGTAAGCAAGTCCTAGCTCGTAAGTTGCGTTAGGAGCGAATCGGTTCATATCGGCATTGATGCTGATGCGGTTTTGTGGCAACAAGCTGTAGCGCTCTTTGTGAGAGACATCATAGTGTCCATAAAGGAAAGCACCAGAGATGTTTCCAAGAATGCTGAACTTGTGTCCAAGATGCCATTTAGAATCGATACCAAATTTTGGTCCCAAACCTTTGAAGTCACTCTCGTCATTGATGTGAACAGTATTCACAGAAAGACCGAGGCTATCTGGGTTTGATGTGGCATCAGGATCACCACCTGTGTAACGAGTTTTCTGGTGAAGGTCAATCCAAGCTCCTACCAATCCAATGAATGGACGAAGGGCAAGTTTTGGGCTCACGTAGAAGTTACGTCCCATTTCAAGGTCAACTCTGTCGTAGTCAAAGTCAAACTCAGACTTGGCAGACTCACAGAATACAAAGACCCCTTGAGGTGTCGGCCCAGTACCATCTCCTTGAGTGATACTAGCAGATCCTCTGAGAGGAATGATTGTGCTGTTCATGCCAGCTCGCGTTCCATCTTCTCCACTTGTGTCAAGTCGAGTGTACTGGAGCATAGCGTCCCAACCGTCGTGCTCAAAGTTGTAACCTAGAGCGACTTTGAAACCCCAATCCCAGCTAAAGTCGATATCTTTTGATCGACCCTTAACAGGGAAACCAGTTCCGTTAAGACCATTTAGTAAAAGGACAGGTGAATTATCAGAATAAGCATACTCTGTTCCACCAGCTTTTGGATGCCAGTAAATAGCATCAACAGCGATGAACCATCCACCGCCACATCGGCAATCACCCTTGATATTAGGGCGCGCTGGCGCAGTATGAGCTCCACAAGTTATGACCTGAGGATCGCAGTCGCTGTTGACTACCTCCATGTAGACACAATTCATTTTGCTCTCTAACTGCGCAACCCTTTCATTTGTACTCATAGCACCAAAAGCTACTGATGTAGCCGCAATGCTAAGTACCAAAGGGACTTTTTTTGCGTAGTTTAAGATCATTGTTTTACCTCACGCGGGTTATAAAAAATAATGTTTTTCCCTACCCACTCCTATAATTTATTAAACAAATATTTTAAAACGTTTTTTTTGAAAAAAAGTGAAATAAATTAAACAAATTGAGGTAAAATTGTTTTAATTATCTGATTGTCAATAGTTTAAAAAATAACAGGAAGCTCCTAGATTTAGGAGCTTCCTGTGTAGATGAGAAGACTAGTTGAGACTTTTCTTCTAAAATTAGAAGTCGATTCTCACGCTGAGGGTCAACCCGATCAAACCGAGATCTTCGGAGTGTGGCTCATACTTGAGTGTGGCCGTATCGTCGATATCGATCATTTGGTTCATGCGCCACCAGTACTGGCCGTCGAAACCGAAGGTCACGATCGCGTGCTTCTCGTTGTCGTCGAAGTAACGCTGCCATGAGATACCAGTTTGTAGGTGGGCGTTAGGTGTGTAACGGTGTTGGTTGTTCTCTAGATTGATGTGGTTTTGCCCGATTGCAGAGAATTTCTCGCGGTGTCCGACATCGTGAAGACCGTAGACAAGGGCTCCTGATGCGTTGGCAAAGAGGCTAAAGCCACAACCGATGAACCAGTTAGATTCGATCCCAACTTTTGGACCCATTCCACGGAAGTCATCGCTATCTCTGACGCTGACAGTGTTGATGTCGAGGCCACCCTCTTGATCACCACCTGTGTACTGAACCTCTTCTTTCATATCGACCCAAGTTCCAACCACACCGAATAGGGGTCTAAATGAAACTCTTGGGCTCACAAAGAAAGAGCGTCCTAGATCAACGTCTACACGTCTAAAATCGATATCGAGTTTTGCTTTTGCAGAAGTGGCATAAGTGAACTCATCAAATGCAGAGCCTGCACCTTGTGTAATGATAGAGGTTCCTCTGAGCGGAATGACAGAGCCGTTTAGGTTGCCGCGCGCTGTTGACGAGTCGCTTGTGCTAAAGTAAGTGAATTCCCCGTAGATGTTCCAGCCATCGTACTCAAAGACGTAGCCGAGACCACCTCTCACACCCCAATCCCAGTTGAGTGAGACATCTTTTGTCTGTCCTTTTAGGGGGTAATCAAAATCGCTGTTGAAGAAAGAGGGCTGATTCGATCTCCAAGCGTACTCTGAGCCACCTAGGCGCGCTCTCCATAGGAGGGCATCGATTGTGGCGTACCATCCGCAGCACCCTTCAGCGTGGGGGCTGGCGAGGGCTGTTTCGCTACCACATGTGTCCATTGCGCTATCCATGTAGACGCAATTCATTTTCTTTTCGAGTTTGCTCACTCTATCTTCCATGCTGGCACCGTAAAGGGCGCTACTCATGGAAAGAGCAAGGCAAGCTGCCGCTAATTTTTTAACTAACTTCATTTTTTCTCCTCATCAATTCGGTCGTTCAAAAAAAATTGCAAATGTAACTAACACCTATATCAGAAGAGATTTTTTTAAGACAAGAAAAATTTTCTCACCCCTGAATGCGACCTAAAAACAGCTGAAGGGATTTGGGATTTTTTTCAGATTTTTCGTCCTAAATTTGTCACATACTTCTTAAAGTAGGGGCAATTTTTGGACGGAATAGCTGGAAAAAAGATAAATTCAGGCAGCCTGCTTGTAGGTCGCACTCTGGGGTATTACTGTTGGGATATGGCCACAAAAGCTGCCCCGAGAAGGGCCGTCTCTTCATTGAGAATCACCTTCACAGGGACCTCTGAGAGGAGTTTGTCAAAGCGCCCCTTGCCGATAAAACTTGGCATGAACGGCCCCGATTGCAGGACGTTTAAGATTTTTGGAGCGATGCCGCCGCCGATATAAAGGCCCCCAATCGCTAAGAATTTCAGACACAGATTCCCCGCCTCGGCGCCGTAAAGTGAGACAAAGAGTTCCAAAGCTTCGACGCAGGTTGGGTGGGAGCCACTCACCCCTTGATCGCTCACAACTTTTGGGCGCTCCCCCTCTTGAGCCCCTTCAACGCGCTCATCTCGCTCTTTGCTCTCACTCTCGGTGAGAAAGGTGTAAATATTGTAAAGACCCGGCCCCGACAGGACCCGCTCATAAGAGACGTGGCCTCCAAAGCGCGCGCTTAAAAAGTTGAGCAGTTTGATTTCTTGAGGTGTGCGCGGGGCAAAGTCGCAGTGACCCCCTTCACACGCAAACGGTCTGTGCTCGTGCCCATCGAAATAGAGGCCCGCCTCTCCAAGTCCCGTTCCCGCCGAGATCAAGGCTTGATTCCCCTTGGCGCCCTTCCCTTCATTGAGAATCACAAAGTCTTTCGCGCCGAGTTTCCGAATGCCGTAGGCATTGGCCTCGAGGTCATTGATCAACTTCGCCTGCTTAAGTCCCAGCGTTGCGGCGACATCACTCCCCTTCACAGTCCAAGGGAGATTGGTCGCCACGCACATGTTGTCCTTAATGGGTCCGGCGATGCCCAAGCAGGCCCCTTTGATGGGGTCACTTGTCTGTTGCGCAAAATCTTTGATGATGGTTTGCAAAGTCTCAAACTCCTGACTGGGGTATTTTTTCTCACACAGTTTTTCAAAAGATTGAGAGTAGAGGGCGAGATGGGTTTTGGTCCCGCCGATATCCCCAGCAAGGTAAGTCATAAGATGGTCCTTTCAACTAATTAATCGATCTCTTTATAATAAAACACAAAACACAAAAAATTGGAGTAGAATCATGAGCAACGAAAAGAAAAAAGCTCTCGACCTGGCTGTCTCTCACATTGAAAAGCAGTTTGGGGAAGGGGCCATCATGACACTGGGCAACCACCACCGCACGCGCGCCTTCAGTGTCATTCCTACAGGATCGATCGCCTTGGATCTCGCTGTGGGCATCGGTGGCGTCCCTCGCGGACGCGTTGTCGAGATTTACGGCCCCGAATCATCGGGTAAATCGACGCTTGCCACGCACATCGTCGCCAACTGCCAAAAGCAAGGGGGGATTGCGGCCTACATCGACGCCGAGCACGCCTTGGATCCCACATATGCCGAAAAAATTGGCGTTCAACTCGACGAGCTCATGATCTCTCAACCCGACTGTGGAGAGGAGGCCCTCAACATCGCCGAAATGCTCGCCCGCTCGGGGGCTGTTGACGTGATCGTCATCGACTCAGTTGCAGCTCTCGTGCCGCGGAGTGAACTCCAAGGGGAAATTGGGGATAGCCACATGGGACTCCAAGCGCGGATGATGTCTCAAGCTCTCCGCAAGCTCACCAGTTCCCTCGCGCGGAGCAACACCTGCGCCGTCTTCATCAACCAGATCCGGGAGAAAATTGGCGTGATGTTTGGCAATCCCGAGACGACAACGGGAGGGCGCGCCCTGAAGTTTTACAGCTCAATCCGCTTAGATATCCGCCGCATGGCCACCCTCAAAGGGTCGGATAACGAAGGAATCGGCAACCGCGTGAAAGTGAAAGTGGTGAAAAACAAACTCGCCCCTCCATTCCGCACAGCCGAATTCGATATCCTCTTCAACGAAGGGATCTCCCGCTACGGCTCCATCATCGACATGGGTGTTGACTACGGCATCATCGAGAAGCGGGGCGCCTGGTTTAGCTACAAGGGGGAAAAACTGGGACAAGGACGCGAAGCTGTGCGCGATAACCTCAGAAACAACGAGGCGCTCACCCAAGAACTGGAAACGCTCATCACCGACAAGGCGCGTGAGCAGCTGGGACTCACTCCTATGAACCAGCCCCAAGAGGAAGGCGCTGCGCCAATGCCTGAAGAAGTCCCTTCATAGCAGGCGTGGCCAAACCCAATGCACGGAGGCGCTTTTCAAAGGCCTCCATCTCGGAGTGGAAGAGGGCCCGCGCCCTTTTCTCTCCGAGAATATCGCAAATATTCATCGCCCCATCCTCACCTAAATCGCGCAAATCATCGCAAATTTGAAACGCACTCCCGAAGTGGCGCGCACACACCTTCACCTCATCGAGGCGTTCTCGCTCCCCGCCCCCAAAAAGCCAACCGAAGAGAAACGAGAGTTCAAACAACGTCCCCGTCTTCAAATAGTGAACCCGAGCGATCCCCCCACAATCCAACTCCGGTGGATAGAGATCGTAAAACTGCCCCCCTGTGGCCCCTTGAATGCCCGCTAAACTCGCCGCTTCCTTAAGGGCCGTAGCGACCACGGTGTCATCCTTCCCCTTTCCCGCCCGATAGATCATCTCGAAAGCCGCAGTGATCAAGGCGTACGAGGCTAAAAGGGCGACATCTTCCCCAAACTCCACGTGGAGCGAGGGGCGTCCCCGCCGCATCGCATCGTTATCCATGCAGGGGAGATCGTCGGCGATCAAAGAGGCCGTGTGAAAGTACTCGACAGCCAAGGCCGCCTCCATCACCCCACACTCCCCGACAGCCTCACCCACAGCAAGAACCAACAAAGGGCGAAAGCGCTTGCCGCCACTTTTCAAAGCGTAGGAGACCGCCTCCTTGAGGCGATTGTCTTCACCGAAATGGGTTAAACTCTTATCTAGAGCCTGTTCAAAGAGAGGTTTCTTCTTGAGAAATTCCAAATGGGGACCTTAGGTTGACACCGGAAATGGACTGACAGGCCAAAGAGGTGAAGCCGGGGGCGAGCAGAGTGCCGGGATTGAGGACACTGTTGCACCCAATCACCACGCGATCGCCCACAATGGCCCCGAATTTAGTGCGCCCGGTGGGAATCTTTTGATCGCCCCACTTTAGATCGATCACTCCCCCATCCAATCTAAAATTGGCGCAAATCACTCCGGCCCCTAAATTGCATTCAAGGCCCAAGATGGAATCGCCGACATAATTGAAGTGGGGAATTTTCGCTCCATTGAGCAGTATTGAGCTTTTGACCTCGCTCGAATGTCCAATCACACACCCATCCCCGATAATCGAATAGGGACGAATGTAGGCACCGTGACGAACGACACAGTTTTCACCGATCACGCACGGACCTTTCACATAAGCTGATGCCTCAATCCTAGTCCCCTTTCCGATCACAATTTTCTCAGGCTTCACTAAGTGGGCTCCTTCGTCCACAGTGCCCTCTTGAGTGCCTAGTACCAGTGTATCGAAGTATGTTTCCAAACTATCAAAGCTAGCCCAGACGGGTTTAGAGCTATTGAATAGGTCTTGATGTTCGAAGCCATCTAGGGAGAAAAATAAGGAGTGATTGAGTTCGTGCATATGGGGTTGATGATAGGGGTTTTGGACAATTTCCACAATGCTAGAGGATTAATATTTATATAAGTTAGATAAGTATCATCTTCGTTAGGGGGTGTGGAAGTGTTGATAAGTGCCCTATTTTCCATAGGGTGGAAACGTTGTTGACAACTTGTTCAGGCTTTGTTGAAAAGCGGGTGGTTTTGAACAGGGGTGAGAAATGAACAGAGTTGCTGACATAAAGTGATAGGGGTTATCGACAGAAAAAATAGGGAAAAAAAGAGAGAAAAATGGGGGGCGCCAGAATACCTGTCGGGGGCTACGCCCCCCGCGGACCCCCTGGGGCTTCATCTCGCTGTGCCAAATCGCGTGCTCGGCGGGGAGCTGGATCACAATCCTACCCGCCCCGCCTGTGCAGCGATTTTGCTGTGCGATCTGAAGCCAATGAGCACGCGTGCCGCGTGCGCCCTCATTTTTCTCTTCAATCAGCTTTTCTAAGTAATGACTATTGGATAAGTGGATAGTTTGTGTGAGAGGGGTGCTTACGCGCGCCGGGATTGCTAGGTGGGGCTAGCTTGTTGATTTTGTAGGAGGCGCATAGCCACAGGCTATGTGCGACGAGAAAAGCGGCGAGATAGACCCGCATAGTGATGCCGCCGAGCGTAATAAACCCCTCAAGCACAAACGTTCTGGGTGAGAGGATTCGAACCTCCGACCCCTAGCACCCCATGCTAGTGCGCTGGCCAAGCTGCGCTACACCCAGAAAAAGACGGTATTAGATTGAGGAGAGGCCCTCAAACTGGAATTCGGCGTTTTGGAATTCTTTGACGCCGATGCGGGCGCACTCCTCGATGATGGTTTCGAGGGTATCGCCGGCATGTGTTTCAGCGGCTGAGATATCGACGGCGATAGTGGCGTTGAAGACGACGCCCCGTTTGACCCCTTTCACGCGGAAGTTGGCGTAGATGGCCTCTTTTTTGCGTGAGACGTTGCGGAATTTAACAAGGTTGTTGTCTTTCAAGTTATCCATAGTGCACTCCCAAAAGTAAGGGGCAAGTTTAGAGGAAAATACTCCTTTTGTCAAGAGAGGGATTGTGATAGACTTTCTGGCAGATATGTTAACGCTGAGTAAAAACTGGGCTGAGGTTCTCAAATCGGAACTTGCCAAGCCTTATATTGGAGACCTCAAAGCTTTTCTTGATGGAGAGAGGCAAAGGGGTGCTGTGGTCTACCCTCCCGAGCACCTGGTCTTCAATAGTCTGAGATGCACTCCATTCGATGAGGTCAAGGTGGTCATCATGGGACAGGACCCCTATCACGGCCCTGGGCAGGCTCACGGTCTTTGTTTTAGCGTGACAGATGGCGTCCCCCCTCCCCCCTCTCTAAAAAACATTTACAAAGAGCTGGCGGCAGATGTCGGCTTTCAGATCCCCAGCCACGGCTCCTTGGAGAGGTGGGCAAAACAGGGCGTACTGCTCCTCAATGCCACGCTCACTGTGAGAGCCTCTGAGGCCAAATCTCACTATGGCAAGGGGTGGGAGCGACTGACAGACGCTATTGTCGAGCACCTTTGCATGCGGGATGACCCCATGGTTTTTATCCTCTGGGGGCGCTCGGCCTACGAAAAGTGTGAGCGCATCCTGGGGCAAAAATCCCACCCTCACGCCGTCCTCACCTCCCCTCACCCCTCCCCTCTTTCGGCCCACAATGGCTTCTTTGGCTGCCGCCATTTTTCAAAAACAAATAATCACTTAATTAATTGGAATAAAAAACCAATTAATTGGCAGATTTGAATTAGTTAATTTGTTATAATATTCAGAAGCGCTAATTTAATTAATTAAGAATGTTACATAAAGATTACTTAGAACTCATGGCTCAGTGGCAGCAGGGTGATATAGCAAAAATTTTTGTTGATGGTCACATGCTCGAATTGACACGCCACCCACTTAGGGGAAATGTCGGGATTTCAACGCGGATTAGCTCCTCTCAGCGTGTCTGCCCCCCTTTTATTTCAGACCTCCTTTCGACGCGGGGTCAGTTCACTTGGAACCATGAAAATTTGCGCCTTCAGAAATGCCCTGTGTTGGACGATCTCCTCCTTGTCCAGGAAATAGCTCCTGTTTATCAATTTATCTATTTGAGAAGCGTTGTTGACGATTTTGTGAAAGAGTCTGAGATGTGGAAGGGAATGCTATCAACATTCCACGCCAAAGCCTCTCTCCTCTATTCCTAAAAGAATTAATTTAAGTTTGTTGTTCCGTTGAGCGCAAATTCTTGCGCTATGTATACTAGTGAAAAACTTTGGAGAAGCTCATGTTCATCGGTTCGTTTGTTGCCCTTGTCACACCCATTAAAGATGACCTTTCAGTTGATTATGAAACATTAGAAAAGCTCGTTAGTTGGCACATTGATTCTGGCACTGATGGTCTGGTCATACTTGGCACAACCGGTGAGTATTTTTCGCTAAGTAGCAATGAAAGATGGGATATTGTGCACGCTGTCACTGAGCAGGTTGATGGACGCATCCCCGTGATTGTCAATACAGGTGTCGCTTCCACACAATTTAGCTGTGAGAACACGCGAGTGGCAAAGGAGCTTGGTGCGGATGGCGCACTTGTCGTTACCCCGTATTATGTGAAGCCAAGCCAGGAGGGACTCATTAAACACTACAGGGCTATTTCAGAGGTTGGTCTGCCGTTGATTGTCTATCACAATCCAGGCAGAGCTGGATGTGAAATTTCTTTAGAGACGCTTAGGGAAATTGATCAGTTTGAGAGCGTGGTTGCGATTAAAGAAGCTTCGGGATGTTTGGAGTATGGTCAACGTGCCATTGCGCAATGTAAAGCAGTTTTACATTCAGGTGATGATGGAGCTACAATGTCACTTCTTGAGCAAGGAGCTCAAGGGTCTATTTCGGTGATTGGAAATCTGATTCCACGATTATGGGGTGAGATGGTTCGATCTAAAGATAGGGCTATATTTGAGAGGGTGTATCCGCTCATTGAGGCTCTTTCACTGTCGACTAATCCTCAAGGGATCAAGTATGCTATGAGTCAACTTAGACTATGTCGATCGAGGCTTAGATTGCCCCTTATGGAGCCTGATAGAAGGGCGTGTGAGGCGATTATGAGCGCGATGGATAAAACTCTTCCCGAATACTCTTCCACTCATCAGTTGTGATTTGGTCGTAGTTGACGATCGAAGCGAGTCTCTTATTCACGAGCTTCCGAAGGAATCGGGAGGCTTCGTAGTGGCGAATAAGGGGCTTGTTTGTCTTGTGTAATTCTAGATTAAATAAACCCTCCCATTGGTTCCGTTCAAAGAGAGTTTTACGTAGGTGATGTTTCTCACATTGGTAGGGCGCTTTTTCACACTTTTGGGCCCACGACTCGAGAAACTCGATAGCTGGCTTTCTATAATCAAAGTAGAGAGTACTACTTGATATTTTTAAGGGGTGATCCTGGGAAAGATCGGGCTTTATGGGGATGCCGATTGATCCTGTAAATCCAGTAGGTTTTTTAAGGAGCTCACCGTCGGCATCGACCCAAAGGATCGGCCCTTTATGGTGCTCTAGGCACCGCTTTATGAACCCGGCTTTAAAGGCGGTGTTGATTTCCCAACACCCTAGATTCTCGACCCCTTTTATATAGTATGGGAGCTTGAGGGTTTCACAGGACTCTTGCAGGATTTTTGCTTCTAGCTCGTAGAGGGTATTCTCTGTGTAGAAACTAATTATGTAGGGACTTTCCATCTTGCTCCTCATCGACGTTGACTAGTGAAAAAAGCTGACTGAGAAGGAGATTGATCTCTGTCTTCTCAACCATTGAGGGAGCGAAAGATGCAGTTTGTAGACGCTCTTTGACTTTTTTCAGCTGTGTGATCGTTGTCTTGGCAAGGTTAGGCCGTCTCCGGTCCTTGCGGGCAAGGGGAAAGGTTTTTCGTATTTGTTCGATGACAATATGTTTGGGCTCGCCTCTATAGCTTTCAATAAAGGCCTCTTTTTGCTCTATATCGCCATCGCGCGAGGCGAGGGTGTATAGGGCCTGTTTGGGCAATGTTTCGAGCTTGCCCCTTATTTCAGGTGATATGGCCTGATATAAGTGGTAGTACTGGAGAAAATTGTAGGGGGTTTGGCGGTTGCCATAGGTCATGATGAGCCACGCTGTGAAGGCACCGTCCTTGTAGTTTTTCAAGATCGTTTGCGCCTGAGCGATGCGCTCGCCGTGAAGGATGATCGCTTGGTTGTTGATCGCTTTGAGCTCAGAGGTGATTGTGGCAAGGCCGGAGAGGTCGCTCTTTTTAACGTTTTTGCCCTTAGTGTAGTGGAGGAGGATGTTTTCAATAGAGTGTTGCTCGTCGTCGCTCAAGGGTTCGACTTTAAAAACGCCTGAAAAGCTCGAGAGTTGACCAGCGTTTGATCGTTTGGCCAGTTCGTTCATTTTCTGGGGTTTCTTTTTAGAGAAGCGTCCCTCGAGAAGGGCGTTGACGTTGGACATTGTAAAACCGCTTTACATGGTTATTTCAATCTTTTTAGCAGTTCTTTGGTTAACTGTCGATAATCTTTTGCCCCGCGGCTCTCGGGCCACTTCAAAAAGACGGGCTGACCGTGGATGGAGGCGTCTGAGATCCTCACGTCGCGCCGTATCTTTGTCTTGCACAGTTTTCCTGGAAAGATTGTTTCTATAAGGTTGACAAAGGCTTTATTGCTCTTGCCGCGATCGTTCCAAAAGGAGAGGACAACGCCAGTGACTTTGAAGGGGTGTCTCTTGCTAATTTGTTCCATAAAGAGCTTTAAGCGCTCCAACCCTTTGACGCTGTAAAACTCTGGCGTGGCGCTGATCACAGTCTCGTCAGAGGCGATCATAGCCGACTCGGTGAGCCAGCAGAGGGAGGGGGGCGTATCGATGAGGACAAAGTCGTAAGAGAGGTTTTTGAGGAGGCTTTTGAGTTTTTCGTGGGAGTAGCGGTCGTTTGCTAGGGCGCCTGTCGTCTCAATCCGCTCGAGGAAGCTGTCTGAGGGAACGAGATCGACGTTTTTGATCTCTGTCTTGAGGATGACCTCTTCGATCGGTTTTTCCCCTTGTAAAACAGGGGCAAGGCTATCGTGCTGGTCGGGGTCAAAGCCAAGACCTGCCGTGAGGTTCGCTTGGGAGTCGAAATCGATGAGAAGGACTTTTTTCTTGTGGTACTGAGCCAATGCGGTGGCGATGTGGAGGGAGTTGGATGTTTTGGCCGTTCCCCCTTTAAAGCTACTGACGCACAGTGTTTTCATGGATAGCTGACTCCGCAATGGGCGTGTTGAGGGCACGCTGGTTTCTTTCATCTTCAATTAAAGATAAAAACTCGTCGAGTTTTAGGTTGTTTCTGATGACGCCGCAACGGGTTCTGACTGTGAGGGTCTCCTCGTCGACCTCTTTGTCACCGACTGTGAGCATGTAGTTGACTTGGAGCAGTTGGGCGGCGCGCACCTTTTTACTCACAGACTCGTTGGAGGTGTCGACCTCTGTCTCAAACCCGTGGGCGCGCAGTTTTTTCGCGATGTCACACCCATAAGCGGCGTGGCGGTCGGCAACGGGGATGATGCGGACGGGTCGTGGGCTCATCCAAAGGGGGAATCGCCCTGAGAAGTGTTCGATGAGGATTCCAAAGAAGCGCTCAATCGATCCAAAGAGGGCGCGGTGGATCATGATGGGGCGTTTGTGCTCCCCATCGCTATCCATGTACTCGAGGTCAAACTTTTCTGGGAGTGACATGTCGAGTTGGATGGTGCCACACTGCCACGATCTGCCGAGGGCATCTAAAATGTGGATGTCGATCTTAGGGCCGTAGAAGGCGCCGTCGCCCTCGTTGACAACGTAGGGGAGGGGCCACTCTTCTAGGGCATCCTGGAGTCCCTTTGTGGCCAATTCCCAGTCGCTATCTGTTCCGATCGATTTTTCGGGGCGGGTTGAGAGCTCGAGTTTGTAGTCGAGGCCAAAGGTTTTGTAGATTTTATCGGTGAGGTGGAGGACGCCGAGGATCTCCTCTTTGATCTGATCGGGGGTCATGAAGATGTGGGCATCGTCTTGGTGGAAGCTGCGCACGCGAAATAGGCCGTGGACAGCCCCTGAGGGCTCGTTGCGGTGCACGTGGCCGAGTTCGGCAATGCGCAAGGGAAGTTCGCGGTAGCTGTGTGTCTCAGATTTGTAGTAGAGCATGCACCCTGGGCAGTTCATCGGTTTGATGGCAAAGGTGCGCTTTTCAATCTCTGAGAGATACATATTTTCTCGGTAAAAGTCCCAGTGTCCCGACCGCTCCCAGAGCTCTTTGCTCATCAGTTGGGGGGTGAGGATCTCGCTGTAACCCGATTGACGGTGGAGATCGCGCCAAAAGTCGATGAGGTGGTTCCAAATAATCATCCCCTTGGGGTGCAAAAAGGGCATCCCTGGGGCGACTTCGTTGAGGGAGAAGAGGTTGAGTTTGGTCCCTAAGATTTTGTGATCCCGCTTCTTGGCTTCGGCGAGGCGGTGGAGGTACTCTTTGAGCTCTTTCCTGTCGGGGAAGGAGATGGCGTAGATGCGGGTTAACATCTCCCGATCGCTATCACCTCGCCAGTAGGCGCCCGAGGTTTTCATGATTTTAAAGGCCTTGATTTTACCAAGGTTGGGAAGGTGGGGCCCGCGGCAAAGATCAAAGAATTCACCCTGAGTGTAAGCGGTGAGCTCGACATCATCGGGGAACTCATTGATCAGTTCACATTTGTAGGGGTTTTCTTTGAAGGCCTCTAGGGCCTCCTCTTTGCTCGCAAACACTGAGCGGACGGGGCGGTGACTTTCTTTGATCACCTTTTGCACCTCTTTTTCGATCTTGGGGAAGTCATCCTCGCTGATGATGAGGTTGGCAAAATCGTAGTAGAACCCTTCGGCGATGGGGGGGCCAATGGTTAAAACGGCGTCGGGATAGAGGCGCAAAATGGCCTGAGCGAGGGCATGTGCGGAGGTGTGCCAAAAAATTTCTTTGCCCATCTTGTCGCAAAAATCGACCAGTTCAACCTCATCGCCCTCTTTGAGGGGGTGAGAGAGATCGACAAGTTTTCCGTTGAGATAGGCGGCAAGGGCCTCGTGAGGGGCGCGCTGGTTGAGAGCTTCGGCGAGCTCTTTGATGGAACTTCCTTCTGGAAGATCAACTTTTGATTGCTTATGATATATGTTCATTTGGACGCGATTATACCCCAAAGTCCTAGCAATATGCAACTGCCACAATATTTTAAAGACCACAGGCTCGACGCCTACGCCACCTTCATAGGGGAGGTGGGCCTACTTTCCCATCGGAGCTTGATGCGCGCGCGCGAGCTAGCAGACCACCTGCTTGATCGGGAAGGGCGGCTCCAACTCAAAGCGTGTCAATCACTTTTTAGAGAGTTTGAGAAAAAGCGCTACCCTCAAGCAAGCCAAGGTGAGCAAGAGAGAGTGATCCAAGATCACCTATTTTGCTCACTGAAATTCTTAATCAATGATAAGGGGGCAATCCCCTTTATCAACCGGTTCAATCTCCCCATCTCATCAGAGTACGTGACTGAGCTTGTGCTCGAGACCTGTGGCGCAAAAGGGGAGGTGACGGGGCGCCATTTGAGGATGAGTGTTCTCATCGCCCTTTTCACTCCACTGCGCCAATCTGTCGGTTCGTGCTTTGCTTCGGCACCGGCAATCTGTGTTCAGAGGGAGGAGCCGATGCAACTTCTCTTTGATCTCAAGGAGTTGATGGAGGCCCTTCGGCTCAAGAGAACAATCCAAGGGCAGGAGATCATCGCCCCCATTGCTCTGAGTCCAGGCCCTTCGAAAGAGCCCCAGTGTGTTCTCCTAAAAGTGTGGGAGTACACCCTTGCCACCTTTTCCGATTACAAGATCGACTTTTTTGAGTGGAATCTCGCCGCGACGCTCGGACTTGACTCGGAGGAGAGGGGGGGGATTGGTGAGATTGTCTACGGGGCTCTCTCCGAAAAGCTGGAGAGGGAGAACGTTCGCACAGATGAGCTCCAAGCCGAACTTGAGGCCGCCCGATCTCAACTGCAAATGGCCGAGCGCCGTTTGAAAAATGCCGACTCGTACGACAAAGTGCGCCGCCTCAAAGCCGAGCTCCAGTCCCACACAAACACCTTTTACGCCATTCAAGATCAACGAGAGCGCTCTTCACAAAATGCCCACAACACGAGTGAGTTTTACCGCTACTACGTCGCCAGAGTGCGGACTTTTTTTGCCAGCTATTTCCAAGAGGTCTACGACCCAAATATGTTTGCCGACACCGATCTCCCTTTTGACGACTCTCCAGCAGGTTTTCGCCTCGTCTACAAACATGGACGGATCGACCCCGCTTCGTGGACACTCATCCACAATCAGGAGGAGTACACTGAGGCGCTAGTGAACTTTTTCTTAAGTATTGAAACACCCTTGATCGCCGATTGCGATTGGGAGGAGGGGAAACTCTTCATCCAATCGATGACAGGGCAATTGATCACCCATCTTAGGAGCGATACGTTCATCAAAAGTGGGAGAGCCCGCCTCGAAGCGTTTCACAAAAAATCTTTGCGATCTCAAGGGGTGAGAGAGCCGTGGAGTTACATCGCAGGGGGCTCAATGGCGACTTTGGTGAAAGGGTACTTTGGGCGTGAGGGGGATCTCAAAGAGGAGTCGCGTGAGATTGAGAGTCCCCTCGATCTTCTCATCTTTTTCCTCGATAAAATGAAGGCGCTCCCTTGGCGCATCGCCAAACGCTTTGTCGATGAGCCCCACCGCGCCCTTCTTGCCAATTCGCCCACTCACGCCTTTTCAATCCTACCTGGGCTCGATCTGTTCAAGGAGGGGTGGCTTGACGATGGGTTCACCTACACCTTTGTGCGCGATGAGGTGATCGGGAAGGGTGAAAAAATCTACAGATCGCTCATTGAAGAGAGTGAGCAACAGGTTGTGGCGAGAGCCCTTTTCAATGGCCCTGTCAATCTCCAACCTGGGCGCAAAACCATCAAAGCGTTTAGAGATGAGCTGATCCAATTGGCCCCTTTAGAACGGGTCGATCATATCTTGCGGCTGAGCTTACCCTTCACTCCGGCTCGAAAGGCTGAGGAGATTGTGGGGCAGGGGATCAAGTTTAAAGGGCCTGTGCCCTTTTTCTCTCTATTTAATCATCTCCGCGCTCTCTCAAAAGAAAACAGAGATTATGAGATCCGGAAGGAGTTGGAGGAGATGGGGGTGGCGCCATCCCCCGCAGTGGTTTTTGCCGACACCAATTGGGCCCATTTTTTCTTCAGCTTTGCCTACAACCCGGGAACGGAAACCCTCGAGCTGTGGCGCACAGACCGATCGGGACTCTATGGATTTCCAATGGCGCGTTGGTCTGAGTATTTATCGAATGGCGCTCAGTGGACTCTCTACTTAGATCCGATAGACCGACAAAAATGGTCTTCAGAGTTTCTTCCCAATCGTGTATAAATATTTTTATGCTCATTTCAATTAGATTTTGTTTATTTTCGTTGCTTTCACTGCAATTGATGGCTCTGCCATCTCTGCCCACAGTCACAGTGGGAGAGGCCCAATTGCATTCAGACGATAGGTGTTTGAACATCTCGACTTTGGGAACAACGATCCTCAGTTGGGATGAGTTCTCGCTTCATCGTGGGGAGATAGCTCAGTTTGACCAGTCGGGACTTCTCATCAACAAAGTAGAGGGAGGGCTCCCTTGTTTGATTAATGGGCAAATCACCTCAAACGGGGACCTTGTCTTCATCAATCGGGCGGGGATTTTTATTGGAGAGGAGGGGGTGATTGAGAGTCACTCTTTCATTGGAGCGACTCTTGATATATTGGATGGTGTGCTCACATTTTCGGGCAATGAGGGGACGATTGTCAACCTCGGGACCATCAAAACAAGAGGGGGGAATCTCTACCTTTTGAGTCCTTCGGTGACAAACTTTGGAGTGTTGGAGAGTCAAGGGGGAGATGTCGCTTTAGCGGCGGCCCCTCACGTCGACATCGACCCTGAGCGGTATGACTTGGCGATCAACACAGAAGGTATGCAAGATGCCCTCGATGTTGTCAAAGAGGGGGGGCGCATCCACCTTGTTGGAGGGGAGTTGCGGGGCGATAGAGTCATTGTGATTGGTGGTGAGATCGAAATGGAGGAGACAGCGACCATTCAATCGCCGGGGGGACGTGTCCTCATTGGGGGTGATTTTGGAGGGGTGAGCTCGGGGATCACAAACGCCACAAAGAGCACAATTTCAGGACATATCGATTTAGATCATCCCGATGGAGGAGGGCGTCTCTCAGTATGGGCGGATGAGGCGACTGAGTTTCACGGGAGTGTCACAGCGCGTGCTACCGTAGGCGATGGGGGCTTTGCCGAAGTGTCTGGAAAGGAGACGTTATACGTCACAGGGACGTTTGATATGACCTCTCAAGATGGAGCTTTTGGCACCGTCCTTTTTGCCCCTGGAACAATCACCATCAATAGTAGCGCCTCGTCGGGTCCGTGCACTTTTGGAGATTCTTACCTCAGCGGTCTTTTGGGAGGAAGTAGTGTCACGCTCAACACAGCGAGTGTCGCCTGTCCTGGCTCAGATAGTGTCGTTTTTACAGGCTCTCCCACAATTTCTTGGGCAGCGCCCACAAAGCTGACCGTCATCTCAGATTTGGGAATGAACATTGGAGGAGGGACGACTATTGAAAACACCCACACAGGATCGGGCAACTTTGAGGCCATTGAGCTCTCAGCTAATGCGGCGGGCAACAGTGGCAATTTTCACGGGATCGTGACAGGGGCAGGGGTGACGATCGAGTCTGTTGAAGGGAACATTTCGCTATCGGGGACGGGGGCGAGCAATGCCTCTGGCTCAAGGCGACGGGGGATCCAATGGGTCAACTCGACAATTCGCTCGACAGGGACAGGGGCCGATGCGGCGCAAATCTCCCTCACAGGGACGAGTGGACTGGCCGATTCGCGCGGATTTGGGATCCGCCTCTCGGGGGGAAGCGCCTTGATCACAACAGTCGACGGGGCGATCACCTTTCACGGCACGTCGCGGAGTATGACGACAAACGGCGATGGAGTGAGACTCAACAGTGGGACGGTCTCATCGACAGGGTCGGGCTCGATCACAATGACGGGAATTGGGAATATTGAGGCGACAGCAACCAACAACAACCGAGGCATCCGCACAAACGGAGCCTCGACGATTTCAACAGTTAATGGTGACATCCTTTTAATAGGTCTTGGCGCCAACAACAACCCCGCTGCCACAAATAGTATCGGTGTGAGGCCCAATGGAACCATTACCTCGACAGGGACGGGTAAAATCACGATCCGCGGAACAGGAGGGGCCGGGAGCAATGGGTGTCGCGGGATCCAAGGGACACTCGATATCCCCAGCGCGACAGGTGGTTTTGAACTCATTGGCATCAGTGGGGGGAGTGGGAACCAAAACGAAGGGATCAGTTGCAATGGCACCGTGACAACGTCTGGGGGCGATCTCATCCTCACTGGCTCAGGGGGAGAGGACGACGGCATTCTCTTTACAGGGGATATCACCAATGGCTCAGGAGACATCATATTGAATGGAGATGGGGGGCTCGATTTTAGAGGGGTTGTGGTTAACTTAGACGCCACACTAGAGACGACAAGTGGGGCCATCACCTTAGATGGCACAGGGATCCGCGGGGTTGAGATTTTAGGGAGCGTATCAACGGATACCGGCGCTATTTCAATCACTGGGGTTTCAGGGGCCAATACGGGGGCCGATCAACAGGGAGTGAGAGTGCGCGGCCTTGTGGAAGTGACGGGATTGGGATCGATCACCGTCCAAGGGACCGGGGGTGAAAATGGGACAACGGGGTGCCATGGCATCGAAGTCTCGACACTAGGAGGAGAAATCCGGACAACTGATGGGGCGGTTTCACTGATTGGAACAGGGAAAGGGACAAGTGGCGATAGTGCGGGAATTTTTATTGACGCTGATGGGGGCGTCAAATCGTTCGGATCGGGGACTATCCAATTGACCGGCACCGGAGGAGAGTTTGGCAATGAGTGTGAAGGGGTCGCTGTTTTAGGGACGGGGAGCCGTATCGAGTCTCTCAATGGCGATATCACAATCAACGGAACAGGGGGAGGAACGGGACTTCACGGCCATGGCATATTGATTGGATCAGATGCATTGATCACCTCATCGGGAGATGCCCTTGTCACTATGACCGGCACAGGGGGTCCTGGTTCTTCAGGAGAAAATACAGGGATATTTTTTGACGATATGGGAACAATCATCTCGACAGTCAATGGCCCCATTTCAATGACCGGAACGGGGGGTATTGGCTCAGGGGATTTTGATGCGGGGTGTGCCCTTCACAACGGGTCCCACCTCATCTCCACCGGATCGGGACGTCTTGATATCGTGGGGACAGGGAGCCCTCAAGGCAATGAAGGGCATGGGATTTCTTTGAGCGATCTCGATGTGTTGATCTCGACTGTCAATGGCAATTGCACCTTGACGGGATCGACCTTGGGTCAAGGGATGGAGTGTGGAATTGATATAGAGGGGGCGGCGGCGGTGGTCTCAACGGGAGAAGGGGCCCTCACCCTCTTGGGCACCACTCAGACAGGAGTGAGTGGAAGCTATGGGATCAAGATGGTAGGTACGACCACGCACATCACCTCTGACACAGCCCCCATTTCGCTCACCGGGCGGGATCAAGGGGGATTAGATGAAGGGATTTTAATCTCAGATGGGTCGTTTGTGATGGCGAATAGCTCTGCAGAGATTGCCATCACAACCTTTAGCGATTTGATCATCGATGGGGGTGGGAGTGTGACAGGGGGGAGCGGTCTCCTTACCCTTGATGCGGCTCGCGATTTGATCGTAGAGGGAGGGACATTACCCAACCTTTTATCGACGGTGAGTGTGGGGAGCGGGGGAGCGATACTTCGCGCGGGACGGAACGTTTTGGTCAAGGGGGGGAGTGGACTCAATGCTCACGGGCAGATCATTAAAGTCGATCCTACTCCATCGGCTGATATTTTGATTATTGCCGAGAGCGATATCAAAATGGAGTCTCTCCCGTCGGGAGGGGAGGCGCAGATCATCAACAACAGCGCAGGGGGACTCACCCTGGTTGTCGATAACGCCTTTCCTAGTTTCCCCGATTCTGGAAGTGGGGGATTCTTTCTCAACTCCTCTCTGATAGCATCAGGGCCTCTCTCTATTTACACAGTTGAGCCCACACAAAACCAGATCAATGACACCATCAACGGCGTCCCCTTTGTCCCCACTCCTCTAGGACAAGAAGGGGCGTTTACCCAGTCCGATGTCTATTTTTCCATGGGCACCTTAAGTGGCATTCCTTTTGCCCTTTATTACAAACTGGGAAGCCGGTTTCTTGCGGAAAATATTGCCACATTGCAGATCGCTCTTTCAGAGCTGAGCTACCGATTGCCAATATTTAGGTGTCTCCGTTTGCCTCACTACCCCTGGCATCATCCTAACTTCTGTCAGTATAGGGTTTGCGACCCTGGGTTTGACCCTTATGGATCGTTTATTTTTGAGGATAACGTCTATTGGATAGGGGATTGAAAATAAAAGAGGTGTAATCTACCCTTGCATCCACCTATGCGAAGGTTTTTTCTACTCTTTTTTGCGATCATTTCACCCCTTGTAGCTCAAGAAGAGGTGGCTGCTCCATCTCAAGTTCTCAGCGAAGAGGACTACGAGATGTTGCAACAGTGGCTTGAAGACCAGCGAAAAATCACGATCAAAGACTTAGGTGGGCGACTCTCATTTGCGGGGGAGGTGCGCGTTGAGGCGCAAGCCTTTGGCGAGGTGCGCAATGGCACCAAGCAGAGGGGTTTTAATAGCGCCACAAATAGCCCTTCGCGCGCTTACGATGTCGAAGTCAACCTCTTTATCGACTACCGCGCCGACAGAACGTGGGCCTCGATCAAGCTCGAGTTTGATAACAACGCCGGGATAGCCGGGAGCGATGGCTCGGGGACATTCAACCGCATCACCACTGAGCGCGCCTTCTTTGGGTGTCGCGTGATTGAAGAAGACACTTACACGATCGACCTTGTCTTTGGCCGCCGCCGCCTCAGCTACACCTTTGACTCCCGGGTGATGTTCAACAGTTTCATGGACGGGATCGTCTTTAAGTACGACCACGCCCTCGACCGCTTAGGGGATCTTTTCTTCCACGCCGGTCCCTTTATCGTTAACGAGCGCTTTGATCATTACGCGTGGATCTGGGAGCTTGGTCTCCTCAACGTCTACAATACCGGCCTGTACGGCAAATATTCCCTGATCGATTGGAATACCCGTGAATTTTCGAGTGACATACGCCAAGATCGCTTCCGCTTCCTTGTCTCCCAACTCTCTGGGGGATACACATTTCGTCCCCAGCCGTGGGACAAACGGATCAATGTTTACTGGGCCTGGTTGATCAACCACGCAGCCAAGGGCGTGCCCCAAACCCACGGAAGACTTGAGAACAAGGGGTGGTACACTGGTTTCTCTGTCGGTGAAGCGCGCAAGAAAGGGGACTGGTCCTTTGATATCAACTACCAATGGATCCGAGCCCAAGCAATCCCCAGCTTTGACGTTTCGGGGATTGGACGAGGCAACGCCCAAAACATAGGCTTCTACGGCCTTATTGAAAATGGTGAGTTAAAATCTACGGATAAAGATAATGCCACCGGTGAAACAAATTACCGCGGTTGGACTATGCAACTTCTTTACCTATGGACCAATAATCTCACTATGTTCCAAAGCTGGAGCCAATCAGTCACCCTTGACAATAGTATTGGTCCCAATCTGCGCTTTAAAATGTACGAAGTGGAACTCATCTACGCTTTTTAATTTCTTGACATAGAGTTTATTTAAGTTTAGCATCTGACACTCTTTATGATAGAGGTGACAAATGCTTCGCTTTATTTTGCTAATCATTCCCTTTCTTCTTCTAGCAAATGATCCGTCATTACGAAACCTCCCTTTTGAAGGAGACCCAACAGCAAATGTTGCAGGTTGCGTCAATGCGATTTCGGGTTATTTTTTCTTGAGCGAACCCGATCACGTGGTCCCTGGTGCTCAGCCTCTCCCTCTGATGCGACAGTTTACTGGAAGAGAGGGAGATGGTTGGGCATTTCTTCCCCACATCCGCATGGAAGAGTACAATGGTGAGCAATCAGATTATCTCGCAGTTTCTATGCCATCGGGATCGATCTTCCATTTTAACCCAAAGACATCTAAATCCTCCTGTTGTGAGTATAAATTCTCACATGAGTGGGGAGGGGAGGGCCTATCTAACACTTCAAAAGGCTCTATTTCTGCCCGTTTTGATCCTAATCTTATCACCATTACCCATGATGCAAATCGTGACTTATATGTTATGAGGCTACCTGATGGGGGGAAAAGAGTGTATGAGTCGATAACTAATAAAAAAAAGTATAAACGGCCTTATCGCTTAATTCGCGAAGTACTTCCAAACAAAAATGAGATCCATTTTTCCTATACAGACGGGCACAAACTGAGGAAGATCTGTACTACCAGTCCATCGGGCGTAGAGTACGCTGCTGCTCACTTTAGGTATGAGGGAGACAAAGAGATCATCACAACGAGTGATGGGCAGACTCTAGAGTATGTCCGCAAATCGGCTAAAAAGGCCCCTTCTCACCTCTTAAGTGTCGCGAAGCGTTATGCCCCTAAAGAGGAGATTAATTATGGGTCTGAGCGCCGATATCTAACCAATCGAGTGAAGAGAATTGGCCTTTCCGATGGGCGGTATCTCAACATCAAAACTTACAGCAAAGGGAAAAACGATGTGATGTGGGGGAAGTGCGTTCACCTCAAGTACCGGCACGATGCCCGGGTTGGGCACATTCGCTCCCTCAATGCCCCCGTTGGAGAAAACGGGGCAGAGATCCCAATTTATGGGTTTATCTATAAACTGTCGTCAGTAGGTCGCGATGAGGGTGCTTGGGCGAGAGGTTACACAAAAGTGATGGATGCAGAAGGGAACCTTCAAAACATCCATTTCGATCAAAAGAAACGGCTCACAAAAACCGAGACGTTTCACAATGGTCTCAGATTTTCCACGTCGAAGTTGACCTGGGATGGCTCTCAGTTAATGAAAAAACGGCTTTTTGATCTTAGGCGGCTTATTTTTGAGCAAAATTATGAGTACGATAACGATGGCAACCTCCTATCTGTAACAACTCAAGGGCCTCATGACTCTCCTAAGACGACTCGGACCAAGTATACAGAGACTCATCTTCCTAAAAAAATCACATACCCAAGTGGTCTTGTGAAACATCTCACTTATCACGAGGAAACGGATCTTTTCACCAGCGAAATTCTCACATACCATGGAGAGGTATTTAAAAAGGTTGTGTACGAGTACAACAGTGACAACGTTTTGGTGACCAAAACAGTTAACGATCGTCTCATCACTCGCATCACTCCTTGGCGGGGCATGCCCCATATCATCGAGCACTGTGCTATCGACCCCAAGACAGGGGAGGAGCAGCTCATTAAAAGGGAAGAGCTCACCTACAACGAGCGGTATCAAGTGATCTCTACTAAAGTGTATGACAGTCAAGGCGTGTTTTTTTCCGAAACAACGTCGACCTTCGATCCCTCTGGGGCGATCAAGGCCTACACAAATGAGCTCAATGAGACAACCACATACAAAAATAATGATCACGGTCTGTGCTTAGAGGAAAGAGATCCGATGGGGATCGTCAAGTCGCACGAGTATGATTTGGCCTGCCGCCGCACTTGCACCCATCTTCCCGATCGCGACCTTTTCTTTAAGTATGACACCCAGTCGCGCCTCATTGGAGAGACCGATCTTTCGAGCAACTGGACCACCTACACCTACGATGCCCTTGGCAATAGAGACTCGATCCGCCATCCGGATGGAACGATCACCTCTTCGCTCTATAGCCCCCTTGGTTTTTTGATTGAGACGAGAGATCCCTTAGGCCAGAAAACAAGCTATGTGCGCGACTTTGATGGGAATCCCCTTAAAATCACCCACCCAGACGGTCTCAGTGAGACCTTCACATACGATGACTTTGGCCACTTAGCCACTCACACAAATAAAGAGGGGCATATAACAACCACTCAGCACGATCCCCTAGGGCGTAAAACGTCCGTCACCTATCCCGACGGCTCCCATGAGGCGTGGGAGTATGACCTATTTAACTGCCTCTCACACACTGATCGCCATGGGAACACAACCACTTATGAGTACGATGCTGCCCTCCACCTTATCAAAGAGATTGGACCTGAAACAACCACCACCTACACCTACGATACCATGGGGCGTTGCATTGAGGAGGTGATCACAGCACCCAACCTTCCGCCCCGATCTCTCAGGAAAGAATGCGACCGGCTAGGGCGCCCTGTCGCCACATATGACAGTGACGGCAAAGAGACCCACATAACTTACGATAGTCACGGCAATACCCTCCAACTCTTAACCATTGAGAATGGGGAGGAGAGTCTCGATACCTACACTTACGACATCTACGATAGGATCATAAGTCATATCGACCCCTTGGGCCGGGAGACAACGACCACCTATTCCGACGACTACCTAAACTCAGATAATCGCTACGTCCAAAAAATTTTGACAAAAGAGCCAAGTGGATGTGCCATTGAGATCATACACGATGTGTGCGGGCGCCCTGTTCAAAAAGAGACGAGAGATCCCCTAGGTTGCCTTATCCAAAAAGAGACCTTTGCCTACGATGCTGCAGGGCAACAGACCACCATTAACACCCATATATTCCCTCAAGAGAGCCTCCATACAACCTCTATCACCTACGATGCCATGGGGCGCATCACATCGATCGATGCCAATGGAAAGGTGAGGCGCTACTCCTACTCCCCCGAAGGGTCCCTTATCGAGTTCACCAAACAAAATGGCACAACCCTCTTCACCACCTTTGATGCTATGGGACGCCCCCTCTCGCAAAGAAGTAGCGATGAAACGATCCACCACACCTTCACCTACACGACCTTTGAGACCCCCATCATTATCGATGACCACGTGAACGGGACCCAAACAACCCGCACCCTAGACCCCTTTGGCCGCATCGAAAGTGAGACCCTTGCGAGCGGCCACCACCTCAGCTGCATGTGGAATGCCTATGGACAAAGGACATCTCTGACACTCCCCAACAAGCAAACAATCACCTACACACACGATGCCCACTTCCTCCGATCGATCACCTACGGCCCCTTCACTCATAGATATACCCACTACCGCTCCGAGTTTTGCCCAAAAGAAGAGATCCCCATTATTCCCTCTGGGCCGATCACCCGCACCTACTCTCCCTTGTCCGATCTTCTAACACTCAAGACGCCCTACTCATCCGAGCGTGTGGTCAAAGACCACAAGACCCAAACCATTATTCAAAGAGAGCGTAGCCTAAACACTCGGCAAGTCCATGAGACTTTCACCTACGACGCCCTCAATCAGCTCATACACGATTCTGACCACACCTATTCCTACGATTCTAATGCGACAAGATTGACAAAGAATGGAGTGAGCGAGCCCCTTATCGAGACGCTCATCTCAAGCGCTCGCTTTGACGCAAGTGACAACCTCATCCATGTCACAACCCCAGCAGGGCCCATCACCTTCACTTATGATTTCCTCGGCCGCCGCATGACCAAAGAGACGCCAGCAGGGATCACAACCTACATCTACGATGGCCTTAACGAGATCGGCTCATACTTTAACGGATCTCCCAGCGATCTTCGCATTCTAGGGCACAGCTTAGGGGCTGAGATCGGTGGCGCCATCTTAATTGAGATTGCCGGGCGTCCCTACATGCCCATCCACTCCATCACAGGGGACATCGTGGCCTTGGTGGATACAGAGACCGAGCAAATTATTGACCAAACGATCTACTCTCCCTTCGGTGAGACCACCCACCATCTCCCAAGCTGGGGTTTCCAATCCAAACGGCGCGATCCCGAAACGGGATGGATCAACTTTGGACGGCGAACCTATGCCCCAAAGAGGGGCCTTTTCCTCACCCCCGACCCCAAAGATTACGACCTCACCGCCAACCGACATGCCTACCTCAACAATAACCCCCTTGGCCACTTCGATCCCTACGGAATGGAAGAGTACCATCCCGCCGATCCCTACATTCACCACCTCTTTAACTCCCATGAGGACCCAACGCTAGAGAACCTCATCGCTGTGCCCCGCTACGAGCTTCCCGACGGCCTCCGCGCCCCTGAGCGTTGCTTTCAGGAATTCCATAACGATGCTCATCGCGAAACGAGCTTTTGGAACAGCCCAGCCCTCCATGGAAGTCTCCACGCATCTGGAGGAGCAGCAGAAGCAATAGTGGGCATGCAGTTGGCTCTAGGTACTGGAGGCGATTTAGCCCCGATTGGCATAGCAATAGCGGCGCACGGAGCAGACCATTTTTTCACTGGGCTTCAGACAGCCGCTACAGGGGAGTCTAGAGATACCGCTACATCTCAGCTTCTCCAAAAGTTTGGTGTACCCAGGTATAAAGCAAATTCATTTGATAATACTTTAAGTGTCATCGGTACATTCTTTGGTATGGCTGCGCTCCGAACAACAATTGTCCAAAATTGTGTAGCTAATCGAAACTTGACCCTCAATCAAGAAAGGAGCCTATTTAACTCTGCTGCACAGAGGTATGACAAAAATCTGACTCAATTATCTCATTCATTTTCAAAACATACTGGCAGATATCCAGAAAAATGGGGTAAAGTTAGAGGTCCAATGCATACTTGGCATGGTCAAGCAAGCAAACAATTAAGGATTATTTATGAGTCTCCTGGTAAGTTTAAAAAAGTTTTAGATCCAAAGACTGGTCTAACCTGGATTGAAAAAAGATTGCCTGATGGTAGGGGAGTGAGGCTTAATCAAGACTATACATTTAAGGGATTTATAGATTAAATATGATTGACTATTTTGTTGAGGTTATTTTTAAAAATATTTCGGTGAATAAAATTGGGAATATATTAAAAGAGCTTACCCTTGATGGGGAGCGTATTAAAAACTATTATTCTTCAATCGATCTTCCAATAATAGACTGGTGTAATAATAAAAATATCGAGCAGACTTTTGTTAACAACAAAGAATTTGGTCTATTTATTAATACGTCTGAGACTAAAGATGAATCATTAATTAAACCGGGTTTTGGGATATCTATTTATAATAATAAGGATTCGATAAACTTGGAGCTAAGCTTTAGTTATATTGATTTAGAAAATAAATATCCTAAAAAAATCAAAGTCAATCTTATGAATTTTACTAAATATATTTCACAGAAATATGGAGTAGAAGAATTTTATTGTGGGATTGAACCGGCTGAAGACAAAGACACTCAGTTGTTTTCTTATAAATCTTCTGGGAGTTATAAAATTGATGATTAATTCTATAAAAGTTAGAATCGATATTAAAAATTCTCACTGAGATAAAATGTAATTACATATCCAACAAAAAGTAGGAAGGCGTTGGAGAGATGTATCGACAAAGCATAGGATATATCCAAAAAATGAATGAAAAAAAATGCAAAAATTCGAATTTACAACAAAGGAATTTTATTTATTGATCGAAGAGGACGTTATTGGCTGGTACTTGATTGTCTTTAAAAAAGAAAATAAAACAACCTCAATCAGTGACTATTTGTATGATAACTTAGAGGATGTGTTTTTTGAAGCACAAGAGAGATTTGGAGTTTCGAAAGATAAATGGGAAGTGAAAGGATAGTAATCAGGGTCTAAGGAGCTCATTGACTCGCTCAAGCTTATGCTTCACGACTCGAATAAATACCAACATGAGCACATTTCTGATTTTGAGTCTGTTCCAGTGAAAGAAATTACTATTTGTATATATCGGAATGAAGATTTATCAAGTTTTGATGAGCGTTCGAAGACGCTTATATTAGAAGATAAATAGTGTTCCTAAACAAGGACCAATTTGTCACTCTTGATGATAGCATTGGCCCGAATCTGCGCTGTTTAATGAGGTGACATTTCGGACATAAACTGTGAGAAACTTGCTAAATAGTGTTTTGCGACTTCATGCATTATAGGAATGTCTTGAGTATAATGGACAAAATTCTTCAATCCTTGCTCAACGAGTTGACCTTGGGTACCATTTTTACTCCCCGAGTTGACTTTAAGGGCTACATTTTCTCCATTACTATCAAGGAACATAGAGCCCCAGTAAGGAGTCGTATCGAGAATTATCAACTTTCCTGAATCCCGATCGATTCGAAGATTGTTAAAGCCGATACTACAAAAACCTGTTTTACATACCATTTTTACTATCTGCTCGGCTATTTTCATTTGCCTTTTGTAAGGGTACGACGATAGGGTCTGTTCGGTTTCTATTTTACTCATTACATCGAGCTTAGTTAATTGAGTGATGTCGTGGACATGGTTGTAAGAGTCCAAAAGAATGAGGCTCTCTTCTATAACATGGAGCTCATAGAGATTTTCATCATGAATCACTTTTTTTATCTCAGTACCTTTTGGGACTCGGACCCTTTCTGCCCCAGGCCAACCCCTTCTTTGAGACCCAACCACGAATTCATAGGCATGGGTAGAATAATCAGGGTGCCGAATGACTAAGAAACGAAACGTTCGCCAGATTAGCTCCCACTCTTCTGGAATTATTGTTTTAGAACGCTTCATATATTCGATCGGCGGAAGAGAGTTTTGCGCCTTCTGAAGTTTTTCTCTCAATGGTTCTGAAATATTCAATGCGTGATTATCAATTAGCTCCTTATACGTGAGAGTGTTGAATCTATGAGTATCAAAGTTTTCGAAAAATGAAGCCATCCAAGTTGCACATTCATTTTTCATATCATCGTGCCAAAGGTGAACATTTTCGATATATAGAGTAGTATCAAGAGCCAATTCCTCTTCCTGAACAGCGGATTCGAGGATGATTTCTTCCTCCTTGTCAGTCTCAACGGTAAGCTCCTCTTCTTGCACAGTGGATTCGAGGATGATTTCTTTCTCCTCGTCAGTCTCAACGGTGAGCTCCTCTTCTTGCACAGCGGATTCGAGGATGATTTCCTCTACATTGCGTTGAAAAAAGATCGATTCTCTATCAAGGTAAATTAATTCTCTGACCCACTCCGAAAGGAGGGCTAGGCCTAATGTACTAACAACTAAAGTAATCCCCACGACAAACCCTATTACCTCTCTGATAGAGTAATCTCTCACATAATGAGCTATATAGAATTCATTTTCATGTTCTGAAAGAGGGACTGAATGCCAGTTGTTTGAAATATCGATATCATTAAGGCTGTCTACGCTGATTATGCTCGCCATGTCCTTCCTTTGTTAGATGCTCACAAAAGCTACATTAGGACTTAATAAAAGTCGAGATTTAAGTTATTTGTCGTAGGTGATGACGACGTCGATCAGTCGGTAGAAGCGAGTGATGCGGAAGTTTGAGACAAAGCTAAACTTTAGGCTCACTTTGCGGTACATGTGGTGCCCTTTGCGGATCGAGGGCTCCATCTTCAAGGCCTCTTTTTCACTCAATTTGCTGAAGGTGAGGAGGGTGACAGCCCCCCGCTGCGCCCGCATGATGTCGCTGCTAAGGAGCTTCTCGAGGGAGTGGTGGGGATCGTCTTGGTAGTAGACCCATTTATATGATGTGATGAGGTAGAGGAGGCGGTCGAGGGTCCCACGCCGCTTTTTGAAGAAGAAGATTTCAATCTCGGGCGAAAGGGCCATGAGGAGGTAGGTGCGCAGGCGGGAGTAGTGGGGGAGGAAGAGGGTCACGGGAGAGGTTTCGCTAAGGGGTGAGTGGACTTGGACGATGTTAAAAAAGGGCTTGAGGAATGTCTTGAAGAGGAAGTGGAAGGAGAGGCGCCCTAGGCCCATCGTGATGAGGAAGGAGAAGGTGAGGATGGCGATGCCGACGGTGAAAAAGCTTTGGGGGGCGGAAAGCTTAAGGAGGCCACTGAGAAGAAAGATGGTGATCGGGGCGAGGGCGACGCCGAGAAAGCTGAGGAAGTTGGCCGCGGCGACAATTTGGCCCCGCTTTTTTTCGGGACTGAAGGTTTGGATGAAGCTCTCAAAGGGGACGATGAAGAGCCCGCCGAGGAGACCAAGGAGGATGAGGATGACCACGACGTCGACGATGTGGCTCGAGCGGAGATCGAGAAGGAGAAAGAGGATCCCCATCCCAAAGCCCGCTAGGGTGCACATGCCAAGCTCGATTTTCTTTCTGCAAAGGCGCCCAGCCACTACGGCGCCTATGGCAATGCCAATTGCCGTTGTGAGGAAGAGGTAACCCCCCTTAACCTCATCAAGGCCGAGCCCTTCGATGGCAAAGGGGATGATGTTGAGCTGGACAAAGGCGCCGATGAAGAGGAAGAAGGCGGCGGCGAGGACCGAGACAAAGAGGTGGGGGCGCAAAGATGTGAAGCGGAGGGTGTCGATGATCTCATAGATAAAGAGGGGATTGATCTTTTTCTTGGTCCCTTTGGGCTTGGTGTAGGGGATGAAGAGGGAGGTGATAAAGCCCCCGATGGCGACAAAGAGGCAGACGGTGGTGCTGAGGACAAAGTTTTTATCGGTGAGCTCGGTGACGGAGCTGGCTAGAAAGGTCCCGATGATGATGGCGAGGTAGGTCGAGGAGGTGATGAGTCCATTGGCTTTGCTGATCGCCTTTTTCTCGACGAGCTCAGGGATGATGCTGTATTTGGCCGGGCCGAAGATGGCACTTTGGGCAGACAGGAGGAACATGAGGGTGTAAAGGGCCCATTCGCTCTTTGCAGCAAAGGCAAAAAAGCTCATAATGATAATGATGATTTCAGTGATCTTTAAGACCAGGACAATCCGCTGCTTGCTCAGTCGGTCCGCTAGGACGCCAGCCCCTGAGGAGAAGAGGAGAAAGGGGAGTACATAGACAATCCCCACCCAAAAGAGGATCTCACTTGAAGCCCCCACCCCTTTAAGGGCAATCAGCATGAAAACGATGAAGTACTTAAAGATGTTGTCGTTGAGGGCGCCCCCAAACTGGGTCAGGTTATGGAAGTGGACGGCGTAGCGCGATTGAAAGTTGTCCTTTTTTCGGAAGGGGAGTCGATCGAGAAACATCGAGAATCGGGAGGGTTTTTCTCTCTTGAATAAAGACATGGTGCCGCCACGTTAACACAATTTTGATTAAAGGTGTAGAATGGATGGAAAAGTTTACACATCAAACCGATGGGAAGCTTTAAGTGAACTTCTCTTCCAAGAGGTGCATCAGGGGTTTAAGCGGCGCCTGATCATCACACAGAGCGAAGGGGTGAAGGCCTCGTTGCAAAACTATTTCCTCGAGCGCTCGGAGGTGAGCTTTGGGGTGAAGTTTCTCACGCTTAAAGAGGCGGTCGATCTCCTCTTGGGCCTTCTCTCTGTCAGAGGGCACTTTCCCACGGGCTTTCAACTCGCCCTTCACATCGAATCTCACTTAAAAAAAGAGGGCAGCGGTTTTACGTTTGCGACCATAAAGCGGCGGCAAGATTTTGCCGATCACTTGGCCAAGCTCTTTTTGCGCTATGGGAAGGAGGAGATGGTGGGCGCTTGGCAGGGGACAACCCCTCAGGGGCGCCTCTATCGCGAGGTTTTTAAGGCGTGGGACGACCCTGCCAGTGTGCTCGAGGTACTAAAAGGGGGCATAGGGTGCGATGTGAATCTCGAAATTCACCTCTATGGCCTCTCGACGATGCACCCCATTTACCTGAAATACTTTGAGGTCTTTCGGGAGATTTGGCCGATATCGCTCTACCTTCTCTCCCCAACGCCCCACTTTATGGGAGAGGGTCACCGCTTGATTGAGCGCTTTGGGAAGGTGGGGCGCTCTTTACAATCGGAGCTCTCCGAAATGGGGTTTGCCGATCACCCCCTTTTTGTCGCGCCCAAAGAGGGGCAGACGCAGCTTGAGGCGCTCAGACACTCCCTCCACCACAACGCCCCTTTTGAGGGGGGAGAAAAAGACACCTCTTTGGTGATCGCCAAGGCCCCGACGCGCCTGCACGAGCTCGAGCTCCTCAAGCAGGAGCTGGCCAAACTCATGCATGAGCGCGCCGACCTTTTGCCCAAGGATGTGGTCGTGATGGCGCCCGATATCTCCCTTTACGCCTCCCACATCAGCTTGGTTTTTGCCGATAGCCCCTTTGACGTGACGGTCTCCGATCTCCCCATCGATACCATCAATCCCCGCCTGCGCGCTTTTAAAACGCTCTTAAACTTTGTGGGCTCCCCCTTTTATCGGGAGGATGTGATCCACTTTTTCTCCCTCGACGAGGTGCGCGCTATTTGGGATTTGCCCGAAAAAGAGGAGATCGATCAGTGGACGCGGTCGGCCCACATCCGGTATGGGATCGATGTCTCTATGCGCGATCGCTTGATGGGTGAGGGGGAAAAAGTGCTCGAGCGGCGGGGCGTTGGGACCTTTGAGGAGGGCTTTTTTCACCTCGTGATGGGGCTGGCGATGTGTGAAGGGGACGAGGGGGCCTTCTTCCCTGCAAAAAGTTTAGAGCTCTCTCAGGCTGAAAAGTTAGGGCAGCTCATTGAAGGGGTGCGCGCCCTTTACAAGGCAGTGCACCGGTTTGAGAGCGAGGAGATGACTCTCGAGCAGTGGCGCATAGCCCTTTGTGAGCTCGCCGAGATGTTCATTGAAAAAGGGGGGGAGACAGTTGCGCCCTTGGTTGCAGAGCTGATGCCGATTGCCAAGCGGCTCCCCCACGAGCGCTTCTCCTTTTCGAGTTTAAAAAAGGGGATCGACCGAGCTCTCTCTAAACAAACGGGGCAGAGGCGGGCAAAAAATGCCAACAGCCTCACTTTCTCGTCGATGCGAGCGGGGCGCGCGCACAGTGCATCGCTCATCTACCTTCTCGGGATGGAGGCCTTCCCTAAAGGCTCGAGTTCATCGAGTTTAGATGAGCTCAAACTCTCCCAAGATCGGGCCATCGATGAGGATCATTACCTCTTTTTGGAGCTCATTCTCTCGGCCCGCCACTACCTTGTGATGAGCTATTTGAGTCTCTCACCAGATGATGGCAAGCCACAGGGAGTCCCCCTCTTGCTCAAAGAGATGGCAAGGTGCGTAGGAGATCACATCACAGAGATTGAGTGGAAGGAGAGTGACATTGAAACCACTTCAGAGGCAAAAGAGAAACTGCCCTGCGTCGAGCATACCCCATCTGAGATCATCACCATCTCTCAGCTCAACCAGTGTGCCCGCCATCCTATCAAATTCTATCTCGCCGAAACGCTGGGGGTCCGCTTCCCCTTCAATGAGGAGGATCGGGACGGGGAGTTTGTCCTATCGCACCTCAATCGTTACCGCCTTCAGCAAATGGCATGGGATGGGCGTTTAAATATAGAGACCCTCAAACAGAAAGGGCGCCTCCCCTACGGGCCCTTTGAACAGCTCGCCATTGAAAAGCTAGATAAGATCGAAAAGCAGGAGGCTCCCCTTTGGGTCGAGCTGAGGGAGGGGGTGAAAGAGGCCTACATGCACACCGATAAGCGGCTTGTGCGCCCTCCTCTCAAAGTGGGGAAGTGGGAGATTGTGGGGTGCGTTGGCCCCATCTCAGAGGAGGGATTGCTGGCGATGGATAAAAAGACCTATCAGCTGCGTTTAAAAAAGTGGCCCCTCTTTTTGGTCTTTTTAAATCTAAAGCTCGAGGATGTGGCCCCTAACATGGTCTATATAGTAGGGAGGGAGAGCTTCGACGGTGATCCTAAGGAAGCCTTAGAGCGCTACATCAATTACTACTGTGAGGCCTTAAAGAGACCCTCACCTCTCCATCCCACATTGGCTAAGCCCTTTTTTGAGGGGAGGGGCCCCTTTCAAAAGGCCCTCAAGCTTTTGGGTGATGAGCCCTACCTTAGTTATTTAAGAGACTCAGGCAGCCTGTACACTCTTTGGGAAGGAGATAGCAGCCTCCCCAAAGAGCTATTGCCCTCTTGATTTTTCCTCACAGGGAGCAGCGAAAGAAACTGGAAAATTCTTTGGAGAATGAATAGATTGCAGTCAAGGCTTTTGACGACATTATCTAGTTGTAATTCCCTTTCTTTTGAACCGCTTTTTTGAACATTTTGATGATCTTTTTTTCGTGTTCCTTGGATGTGCCTTTAAATGTTTTTAGATGTGATAGTGTCAATACGGCAATATTCGTCTCAAGGCCATAGGAATAGATATTGTTTGGATCTTGATTGGTAATATGGACAGGATAAGACCAATCAATCTGAAATTGGGCGAGAGGTTTTAGGGTTTCAAAGTGAATGATATGCATGAAGATCTTATGGACAATTTGAGCATGTGTATCATCATCTTTAATGAAGTGGATTTCATGCCCTTTATCTTTATTGTATGAGAGAGTGAAGGGTCTTGATTGTTTGGGGTTGTAGAGGGGTTTTAAAAGATCCTGCGCTAAGAGGGACCAGAGGGGGGATTGGGCTTCATAAAGGAAAGCAAGGTGTAAAAGCCGCAACGATGGACAGACAGCTTGGAACTCTTTTAAAGCAGTATTATCGTGCGTAGACAAATCAATTTTAATATATTCTGTGATGTTTTCCTTATACTCTTCTTCTCCAATTTCCCCGTCGAGAATACAATCATCAATCTTTTTGCAAAACTCTGTACCAAGTTCGATAGGTGGTAGCTCTTTATTAATTTCTTGACCATTGACCGTGAGCTTTTTTGGTTTTTTTATGCGTTTTTGCAGTTTATGAGGGCTTGTTTTTTTGACAATATTATCGATTGCTTCTTCATTCAGGTAACAGTAGGGCCTTTGTCCGATGAAGAGGTCGATCACACTATCATCTAAATTCTCTTTTGGAAGATACTTTGGATCGGAAAGAAGGGTTAAAATTCTCTCCTTGATTTCATCATACTCGGGTTTATTTTCGAATTCTAGCGCCTCATAGCAAAAATTGCAGACCTCATCAGAGGGTTCTGGAAAAAGATCATTGGGATAGCCGCACTCTTGAATCCAACTCGTGATCGCATTGTCAAGAGGTGAGTTAGGTTGAGGTTTTCTTTTTGTCATCCTAGTATTTAGGATTTTAGACCCTTTTAACGTGGCCTTCCTGATGGTGTGAGTGAGGCTTTTTCGCCGCTCACGCTTAATTTTGGAATTTGATGAAGAGTTGTCATTTTTATTATTAACAATTTCATTTTTTTCGATCTTACTGCTCGATTTTAGGGTTTTCTTTTTTAACCCTTTGATGGTTCCTGTTAAGCTCTTTCGTCGTTCTTTTTTAGGTTTAGAAATATTGGAAGAGTTATTTTTATCTGTTTTGCCCGACTTTAACGTCTTGTTTTTTAATCCCTTAAGTGTTCCGGTCAGGCTTTTTCGTCTCTGTGCTTTAACAGGAGGATTATCATTGTTATTGGTTTGAGACTGACGCTCGGGTTCTTCTTCAGAGGCTAGTAAAATGGTATTTTCAAAAATGGTGCGATCGGTTCTGACATCGGACATATCAGATAGGGCTTTGAATCCGTCAGTATTATTTTCGGGATTCCGAAAATCGTCGAACATCAACTTCATTTTTTCGGAGTCAGCTAAGAAGACTCGGGTATTCTCTTCTTCGGTTTCGCTATCACTGTTAATTTCACCTGAAAGTTGCTCACTGTAGTCACTACTAATGGTATCTTCTGAATCTTCAAATGTATTTTTATAACTGTTTATTTCTTTCACACTCATGACGGGCCTCCTTTTTTAGGATGGTATTAAAAATTATAGGTTGTGCCACTTTTCTCTGAGGCATTCTCTAGGGATTCATAAATAATCGTTTGCTGGTTGCGGGGGCAGTATTTTGAGACCACAAAATCGGTGATCGTGAGAGTTGCCGTTAGGTCGATATCGATCGAATTTGCGTCTAGGGGAAACACAAGCGTCCAAAGAGTTGAGAAGCGGGCATAGATTGAGGGGACGGGGTCTTTTTTCGAGTCCTGAGCGACGAAAAAGTCCCGCCTCTGGGTGACAGTATTCTCTTGGGTGTCGACCGCAATCTCAAGCCCTGATTCCTCATCTAGAACAACGTAGAAGGTGCCAGCACTTTTTTTGTTGATTAACTTGGGTAAAAGATAGTCTGAAAGAATACTTCTCGCGGGTTGGTAGAAGAACTTCGTCATTGCGGGAAGTACCTTTAGGGCAGGGCACTCATGGTTAAGATCTCCGAACATATTAAGCCAGTTTTCATCCTTGTGATTCGATGTCACGTACTCATTGAAATCAATGTCACAGGGACTCGACAATTTAGAGCATATTTGGGGAAAAAGATCCTGATTACTATCAATGGGAGATCCATCAATTGTGATTTTTGCCCAATTCTCAGTGAGTTTTTTTAAAACTTTTGCGGGATTTGATAGAAAGAGCTTTTGTGTTGATTCGGGTTCGCTTTCCCAATGAAACGAGGCGGTCGATAGGGAGCTGTTGAGCTTGTTGAGCTTTTTATTTTTCAAGGCGCTGGCTTTGAATCGATCGATGAAAGGTGTTTCGATTAAATCGTTTAATGTCTTTTTAACGAGTTTCTTTTTGTGTTTTTTTAATCCACACGCAGTCACTACACAATCAATCACATCGTCATTCACTTCGGGGAAGTCATCTGAGGGGAATTTATTGTTGATCGTCCAAATATTGATCTTCTCAACGTCATTTTTTGAAGAGGAAAACAGTTTTTTAAAGCCACTTTGAGATTTGAGCTGTCCCGATGGCCTAGGAAGGTATTCCGACGAGATTTTTTTTCCGGGAGAGGCAAAAAGGGAGGGGTCACAGAACTCTATATCGGTGATTGTGGGTTCGTGATCGTTGACGTTATTCATTCACAACCTTTTTGATCTGATTCTGTTGCTTTCTACCGATTGTGAATAGTTTTTCACACTTTGATATCTTCTTTAGGCTTTTTACTATTTGTGTGGCTTGGTCTTCCGAAGCTTCCTTAAAAATCTTCACAGAATGGATTTCAAGTGAGGCAAATAGTGGCATATTCTGGAACTCAAAACCCACCGTGATGGCCCATTTTGCAATGTAAAAGGCGAGAGGCACAGTTATATTGTCGGCCTTGACGACAAAGTAAGGGGTCTCATGGGTGATGATCACTTGACGGGCATCAGTAAAGGAATCTGATTCTGCTCTCTCCTCGGCTTTGATCGTGACTGTTGTGTCTGAACCTTCATTTTGAACACTTAAAAATGTCCCCGCGACAATGTTGGGCGTGAGCTCTTTTAAGATTGTGCGGGCGGGATCCCGTCCCACAGCTGTTGCAAGGGGAAGGCACTTGAGCTCGGGGGCCGTTAAAAATAACTCTGTGATTCCATCCCCTTCAGAGTTGAGATAAGCCTCCGCAGCCTCACTAAGCTCTTCCTTATTTTTTGTCGATTTAGGGTTCCACAGGTTGTGGATTTTCCAACAAAATGACTCAACTAACTCGACAAAGGGCTCTTCTGTACTGGGATTAGGGAGAAGGCTGTTGGCGATATTGATATATTCTCGGGATTTTAAGATGTTTTGACACACGGACGCAGGATCTGCTGTGTAGAGCGTCTTTTCACGTTCATTTTTGCCCAGCCAATTCACCGCACAGCTTTGGAGCTTCTGGTTGACAAGTACACTCTTTCTCCTATGACTCTCTTCGCTATTATCATTGAGTGCCGTCACATTGTTATTGCGAATCGCCGCCTCCATCAGCTCCTTAGCTAATGCCCGATTTGTATTGTTGTCCTTGAGATCGCAGTAGATCAGGCAACAACTGATTGTATCGTCGTTAGCTTCACAGAAGAGAGTTGGATTGGGAAAGTTGTTGTTTTTTAACCAATTGTCAATTTTTGTGGCTGCAGGGGATGAGGACCGCACCACCTTTTTGCCCAGTTTTCTCAGCGGTTTTTTTACTGAGAGGGAGCGACGTCTTTTATTGAATTTTGACCATTCAGGATCGGGAGCATCTTCATTATTGTTATTATTGCTCGAAGGGAGGTAATCCTCCTTAAACGGATCGATCTCCTGAGTGATTTTGAAGCCTCGGTTCATCTTCGCAAAATCTTGGCCAATCGAGGGCGACTCAAAGCTATCTAAATCAATTTTTTCTTCCTCAAAGAGATTATCAGAAAGGGGTAGCTCCACCCGCTCGGTATTTGATAAATCGATGGGGTTCATTTTACCCTCTCCCCCTTGAAAATTTTATTGAGTTTCTTTGCAAGGCTCTTCGCCCCTTTGCTTTTGGCAAACTGAAAGTTTCGGATAACAAGCTCTCCCTCAACGTCTTTTGATTCAATCGTATTCATATCGATACAAACGGACCAAATCACTTCAAAACGGGCATACTCTTCTGGAGCGTATTGATGATTTTTTTGGTAGGTGAGGTAGTAAGCCCTTTTGTGGATAACCAAGACGCCACAATTCTCATCCGATAGAGCCGTAACTGTGACTTCCTTTCCGACAGATTCATCCAAGGAGAGGGCATACTTTGTTTTTTTGACAGTTGGGTCAAGTATTTCAAAGAACAGACCCTCTACGATCATACGAAGAGCTGGCTCAAACCCCATCCCAGGAGAGATAAAGGGGAGGGCGCGGAGTTCGGGGTACTGAAGGTGGAGAACCTCAATTTCTTCTTTGCGAGACTCCGGATTGAGTGCAGTTGCGTAATAATATTTTGTACAATTCTTTGCCTCACTTGTTTTTATCTTCTGCTCGAAGACAAGGAGGCGGATATGCTCAATCAGCTTGGCGACTAAATCAGCAAAATCCCGTTCGTTAGGAACGCACTTATTGTCTCCAATAGTCAAGGGCTTAGGAAAATCGCTGACAAGACCTTGACCCACATTAAAGGGGTTGGCATAGTATAACTCATTGAGGCTAGTTTGACCACACCAGCCATAATACTTTTTTTTGAAATGTTTATTAATTTCCTTAGTTAATTTATTATGGCCTGAATTGGCATTAAACCTTTCATAGTGGTTTTTGTGAAAAGCTTGAGTTAACTGTTCCTTGATCCATGTATTGAATAGAGCCGTCTGTTGCAAAGTGGGATCGTCTACTGGTCGGCAGATTCCCAAGAGCATTCCAGTCAAATCATCGTTGACTTCTGGCCAATCGTCATTCGGAAATCCATTCTCTTCGATCCAACTCGTCAATTCTTTTGAAAGGAGTTTGCGTTGCTCCTCTTTTTCAGAATCTTTTGGTTTGAACAGAGAGCTTTGATTTATTTTGGCAAATAAACGCTCATAGGCACTCCGTTTTTTGGGACTCGGATGCTGAGTGTTATAATTGTTGTTATTATTATTGCTTTCTTCTGGGAGCTGACCAAAGTCGACCTGGTAAGAGGTGATATCGGGAATTGTCAGCGCGCTCAACCGAGACGGTAAATCCCAATCATCTTTCTCGGGGATTGGGATGTTTTCTAACTCTTTTGGTAAATTTTTAATAGCCATGGCCAAAGCTTAACGTTGCCTTAACATTAACTGCAAGAAAAAATGTAAATTGATGGATATGTTACACTAGATCCCTATGAGTTTTGACTGTTTAGATCCTAACCTTAACCTCGATGGGACCCTCTTTCTCGAAGCGTCGGCTGGGACGGGGAAGACTTTTGCCATTGAGCACCTCGCTCTCCGCCTGATTGTGGAAAAGGGAATCCCTCTCCCTGAGCTTTTGATTGTCACGTTCACGCGCGCTGCCGCCCGTGAGCTCAAAGAGCGCCTCCTCTCAAACTTAGAGGAGGCCAAACGGCAAATTGGTGAGGGGGCGCTCCTTTGGCCCTACCTCAAAAAGGACCACCTCAGCCGCATTGAAGAGGCGCTAGGCTCCATTCACAGAGCGTCGATTTTGACCATTCACGGGTTCTGCCATCGGATGCTCTCCGAGTATGCCTTTGAAACGGGGGCCCCGTTTTCTCTCCCCGACCCCGATGGCGCCTCTCAAAAGAGGCCGTTGATCGAGGAGGTGCACAACTTTTTCCGCCGGAGCGTCAGCCCCGAATTCATGGCGAGCGCCCAGCTAAAGATTCTCCTCAAGGCTCACCGCGGCAATATGGAGAGTTTGGCCCTTCACCTGATCGGTTTATCGGGGCAGGAGTTGCCCAAAGCGCGCTCATTTTCCGAGATTGAGGCCGAGTTTTTAGAGCGCGCCCCGACGTGCGCTGAGCTGGAGGATCTCGAAGAGGTGACGACCCAGTTTAAGGGGATTCGGAATCGCTTGGGGGAGATTCACGAGCGGTTCCAAACGCAAATTCAGGCCTTGAGGGGAAAAAATTTTGCCCATCTTCTCAGTGAGGAGTCTCTTTTCTCCCTTTTAGACGATGGCAATGTCAAAGGGAAGGGGGCCCCTCTTCCCGATAAATACTGTAAGATCAAAGAGGCGCTCCTCCCTTTGATCGAGGAGGCGTGCGATCCCGCTCTACTCACGACCCTTTGTGCCCAGACTCTCAAAGAGCCCTTAGCGCGGGTGAAGGAGGCGTGCGATCTTTACACTCCCGATGATTTGATTGAAAAGATGGTGGAGGCCTCGGAAAGTGACCATTTTGCTCGAGAGGTGGTTAAGAAATACCGGGGAGTGATCATCGACGAATTCCAAGATACCGACCGGCGCCAATGGACGATCTTTAAGGCCCTCTTTTTGCCCGACAAGGTGGTCAATGCGACGTTTGTCGGAGACCCCAAGCAGTCGATCTATGGATTCAGGGGGGCCGATCTTACGGTCTACTTTGAGGCGAAGGCAAGCTTTGAGCGGGTTGAGACGCTCGGGGTCAACTACCGCTCGTCGAAGGAGATGATCGACGATCTGAACGCTCTGTTTCTCCTTAAGCCCGATTGGCTCGTCGAGGATCAGTACAGGCCGGTCACAGCGGGAAAAGGGAGTCAGGAGGGGAGTGGTTTGACCATTTGGGTGGGGAGCGAGGATATGGGGCGCTCCCGCACAATTCCAACGCGCCACTGTGAGGAGAGTCTCCTTTTTCCCGCGATTGCCAAAGAGATTTGTGAGAAAAAATACCCTCTCGATGGGGTCGCTGTGTTGGTGAAGGATCGTTTCAGCGCCTCCCGTTTGGAAAGTTACCTAAGGGGCGTGGGCATCGGGGCCATTTCGAAGGGGATCACCCCTCTTAAGGCGACGGCGGCTTTTGCCTTTCTCGACTTTCTCTTTGTCGCAATCGATAACTTGAGTGTGTCGTCTTATGTCAAGCGCTACTTGGGGCACGCCTTTTTGGGGCGCCCACTCGAAGCGTTAACGCAAGATTTGTCGGCTTTTGGGGCGCCCCTTTCCCACTTGCACCTTTTGGCCAAGCTCAAAGAGAGAGGGGAGTGGGGGCCATTTTTCCACGAGCTCCTCAGTCAGCCCTTGGTCGTCTCGCGGGAGGATCGCCTCGACTTGATGCAGCTAGCTGAGCTTGTGATGGAGGGGTATTCGTTCGATGAGATCGGAGCGGACACGAGTGATGTCAATCCCAAGTTCATCCGCCAAGTGGTGGGCAGTAAGGCCTCTGTGACCATCATGACGCTGCATATGAGCAAGGGGCTTGAGTTTCCTGTTGTCTTTGCCCTCGGTTTGGCCTACCGCCACTTCACTTTGGATGCGCAAAAGGGGGAGGCTGAGACCATGCGGGAGCTCTACGTCGCTCTCACGCGGGCCAAGTCCCACCTTTATTTCCCCATTTTGTTTGAGGAGAAGGGGCGGGGGCAGACGCTATCGCCCAGCGAGGTCTTTTTCCGCAATCTCCTTCCCAATCTTTCTGAAAAGGCGCTGCGAGAGACGCTTACCCAGTTCACAATTGAAACCCTTGAGAGAGCACCTCAGTTCACGGTTCCCGACTTTGGGCCGTCTGGTCAGAGAGAGCCCCATTTGGAGTTGCCACCGTCTCAGCCGATCGAGGTGGCCTCGTTCACAGCCCTTGCCAAAGAGGGGGACGAGGATCGGGAGGGGATTGTCGATGATGGACTCGTATCGAGTGCCGAGACGGGGCAGCGTCTCCACGACCTTTTGGAAACGGTGATCGAGAGACATCTTTGGCACTCGCCCCACCTGTTCACGTTGATTGAGTCCCAGTTTCCTAAGCAAGCCCTCTACGTTGAGCAAATGGTGAAAGGGGTTTATTCAGCGCCGCTCATCGATGGATGGGGCCTCAAAGATGTCAATCCCTCTCAAATTGTGACCGAGGTTGAGCTCCTCTTTGCCCCTGAGGAAAATTTGCGCATCAAGGGGTTTGCCGATGCCCTTTTTTGTCACAATGGGAAGTACTATTTGATCGACTGGAAATCGAATCTTTTGAAAAACTACGATCCCCAGTCACTCGATTTAGCGATGAAGGCCCACGACTATCCGTTTCAGGCGACACTGTACAGTGAGGCGTTGCGCCTCTACTTGCGCCACATCGACCCCCGCCCCTTTGAGACTCTCTTCGGCGGGGTGTTTTACATCTTTTTGCGCGGTCTCCCTCGCGGCCAGGGAATCGTCCACTTGACCCCCGATTTGACGGAGCTAAACAATGACCTTGCAGTCCGACTTCTTTAAACCGATCGATCGGATCTTTGCCACCTTTTTGTCAAAAGATCCCGATGCGCAACTCTTTTTGGCGACCTTGATGGCGACCTCGCGGATGGGGCACCTTTGCATGAGAGTTGAGGAGGAGCGCATCCTCCCCTCTATCGTGCCCAAAGAGGTCGAGGCGCGGGCGGCATCTGCGGCAAGTCACCTCGATCCCAAACTCTTTGAGGGGCCCCTCGTTCGCGAGGCCAATCGGTATTACTTGAAGCGGAACCACTTCTTTGAAACCCGCCTCAAGGAGGGGGTGGCTCGCTTGACAGAAAACCGGGAGAGTCTCCCCGTCACGTATGCCGAAGGGCTCAACGAGGGGCAGGCTGCGGCGCTTCAAAAAGCGATGGAGAGCCCCTTCTTTGTCCTCACTGGGGGGCCGGGGTGTGGGAAGACGTATGCCGCGGCGGCGATCGTTGGGAGCTTTAAAAAAGCGCGCCCCGACGGACGCGTTCTTGCCGCGGCGCCGACGGGGAAAGCGGCCGCCCGTTTGGGGGAGAGCCTGGGTACCCAAGCGCAAACTCTCCACGCTCTTTTGGGGGTCCGCTCACCCAAGGACACATTCAAAGAGCCCCATCCGATCGAAGCCGATTTGATCTTGGTCGACGAGGCCTCGATGATCGACGTGCGCCTCTTTGCCCTCTTGCTATCCGCCGTCAAACCGACGACGCGGCTCATCTTGATGGGGGATGCCGACCAACTCCCCCCCGTCGAGGCGGGGACGGTTTTTGCCCAACTGGTGCAGATGATCCGCGCGATGAAACCCCACCTCACCGCCCACCTCTCTCAGTGCATGAGATCGGACCAACAGATGATTCTCTCTTTGGCCCGGGCGATCAAAGAGTGTGACCACAAAACTGTCGATGGGGCGCTCCATCATTTACATCTCAAGCCTTTAGACTACGGGATAGTGAGCTGGCTCGATCGTCAGTATGATCAGCCCGAGCTCACTGATTTAAAAAAGTTGGGCGTCCTCTCGACGCTGAAAAAAGGGCCCTTTGGCTCGGAGGAATTGAGCCAAAAAATCTTCCGAAAAAAGTGTCAAAACCTCCACAAGCCCACCCTTTTACATATCCCCATTATGATCACGCGGACCGATCTCAACCTCGGCCTTTACAACGGGGAGATGGGGATTCTCAAACGGCATATCGCAAATATTGACGACCCCCTCACGCTCGAGGATCAGGCCTACTTTGAGGGGGATCGCACCTTACCCGCGTTGATCTTGCCCCCCTTTGAGATCGCCTACGTCATCTCTGTTCACAAAAGTCAGGGGAGTGAGTTTGACCGGGTGATCTTTTTGATTCCCGATAGGTCGGACGCCTTCTCGCGGGAGATCCTTTACACAGGAGTGACGCGGGCTAAAAAAGAGCTGATGCTCAGAGGGGATAGGGCTTTAATTCAGCAGATGCTCACCGTACAAGCCTATCGCCATTCAGGCATTTAAGGATGTTTGGGGTGGCGTAGCTAAAGATGATGTCGGCCCCTGCGCGCTTGATGGAGAGCAGTGCTTCGTAAAACACGGCGTCCACATCGACAAGGTGGCGGGCCGCTTGGACCATGGCGTACTCACCGCTCACATGGTAGGCGGCAATGGGCAAAAGGGTCGACTCTTTGAGCTGACTGATCACATCGAGGTAGAAGGTGGCCGGTTTGACCATGAGCATGTCGGCTCCCTCCTCGACATCGAGCATTCCCTCGAGGCGGGCTTCGCGCGCATTGGCGGGGTTCATCTGGTACCCCCGCTTGTCGTTTTCCACTTGAGCAACACCGACAGCGCCGCGAAAAGGGGCGTAGAGGCTTGAAGCGTACTTGGCGGCGTAGGAGAGGAGGCTGACATCTTCAAATCCGTTTTGATCGAGCGCGTGCCGGATAGCCTGAATGCGTCCATCCATCATGTCGCTAGGGGCGATGATGTCGGCGCCGGCAGCGGCCTGGGTGAGGGCTTGCTGAGCGAGGGCATCGACGGTGGCGTCGTTGGCAACATCGCCGTTTGGGGCGAGAAGGCCGTCGTGGCCGTGGGTTGTGTAGGGGTCGAGGGCGACGTCTGTGATGAGGCAGAGATGGGGGTAGGCCTCTTTGATCTTGGCGATAGCGCGGGGGATGAGGCCATCGGCTCTGAGGGCGTAGCTCCCTTGGTCATCTTTGCGTGAGGGCTCAATTTTGGGAAAGAGGGCGATCGCTTGGAGGCCACCTTGGATGAGGGGCTTGAGATCTAAGATGAGGGTGTCAATGGAGAGGCGGCTAATACCGGGCATCTCCAAGATGGGATCGCGCCGCTTGTCCCCGTCAACGATGAAAAAGGGGGCGACAAGGTCGGCGGCGTTAAGATAGGTCTCTTGCGTTAGCGCGCGAATGGCCTTTGATTTGCGATTGCGGCGGGGGCGGCGGGTGAGTCGAAGATTCTCTATCATTTACGAGAAAACCCTTTGGCGGTAGAATAGAATTTTCACTTTCGGTCCCACTTTATGACTTGGGATCTTTACAGGGAAGTTTTTTATGGAAAGTTTTGAAGAGTTCTCCGAACCGCAGCGGAAAATATTAGAGCGATATGTCACAAATACTGAGGGGAATGTCTTTGTCTTGCGCAACCTCCCCGAGGTGATCAAGGGGGCCCTTTTCTCCCGCTACTCCCGCTCTGTCTTAGGGCTGCGCTCTCTCCTTTTAAAAGACTTTATCCTCAACGAGGAGACGGCATTTGAATCAATCGTAGGGACGATGGAGACGGCGGAAGATGCGGCCGAGGATCAATTCGTGGCCATCAAAAAAGCGCAAAAATTCTACGATCGTATTCTCGATGGGTATGGCGATGACTCGATTGGCGAGCTCGGTGGTGCCCATTTAGCGCTAGAGAACATCTCGATGATTGGGGCCAAGGTGATCGAGGACTCCCGCTTAGGGGGATCCCCCTTGGAAAAGTCGACCCGCTACATCTATTTCGATCAAAAGGTGGGGGGCGAGTACATGTTCTACCGCGAACCCATCATCATGACAAGTGCCTACCGCGATCTCTATGTCGAGACGTGCAATCACCTCTTTAGCACCTACTCAAAATTGATCCCCCCTCTGACGGAGATCATCGAGGCGAAGTTCCCCAAGCAACACGATGTCTCAAAAGTGGCCTACACAGCGGCCCTAAGAGCCAAAGTTCTCGACTGTCTCCGCGGCCTTCTCCCCGCCAGCGCTTTGACCAACATGGGCGTTTACGGCAATGGGCGCTTTTACGAGGGGCTGATACAAAAACTCAACTGTCACAACTTAGCGGAGCTGCAGGAAATTGGAAAGAATAGCTACCAAGAGCTCTCAAAAGTGATCCCTTCGTTCATCCGTCGCTCTGAGATTGTCCACCGCCACCAAAAGGCGTTTGGCGACTACCGCGACAAACTCTCGCAAGAGGTCGATCGGGTCGCATCGACCCATGCCAATGGCCTCCCTACAATGAAAGGGCCCGGCGTCCGCCTCATCTCCTACGATCCCGATAGCCCCTCAAAGGTGGCTGCGGCGCTGATGTTTGCCCAAGGGAAGTGTGGACTGATGGAGCTGCAGGCCTATGCAGAGACCCTTTCGCAAGATGAGCTCAAACAGATCTTCCAATCAATAGGCGATCTGCGGGAAAACCGGCGTCACAAATCCCCACGCGCCTTAGAGCACGCCACCTTCACATTTGAGATTGTGGCCGATTTTGGGATCTATCGCGACCTCCAGCGCCACCGCATCTTGACCCAAGAGCGGCAAAACTTAAGTTGCGACTACGGCTTTTACATCCCTCCCGAAATTGTTGGGACCGATATGGAAAAAGAGTATGTCGAAGCGATGGAAAAGGCGAAGGAGACCTACGATACGATTGCAAAGGAACTTCCCGAGGAGGCGCAGTACACCGTCCCCATGGCCTACAACATTCACTGGTACTTCCACGTCAATCTCCGCGCTCTGCAGTGGCTCACCGAGCTCCGCTCGGCCCCTGCAGGCCACCCGGCCTACCGCTACATCGCGCAAGAGATGGCTAAGCAAGTGATGGATCGCTTCCCCGAGTTTGCCCCCCTCCTTAACTTTGTCGACTTTGAAGGGTATGAGCTCGGCCGCTTAGGGCAAGAGATCCGCATCGTTGAAAAAATGAAGGTGAAAAACTCGTGAGTCGCCCATCTACGGGAAGTTTACTCGGAGGGATGCTCCTGATTGCCGGGAGTTGCATTGGCGCGGGGATGTTGGGACTCCCCATCGTGACGGGAGTTGCGGGATTTTTCCCCAGTCTCGTGATGATCCTTATTGTTTGGCTCTTTATGACATCGACGGGATTGCTCCTTGTCGAGGTCAACAGCTGGCACGACCGCCCCGTCAACTTACTAACGATGGTGAGTGAGACCCTCGGCAAATGGGGGCGCGCTTTTAGTTGGATCCTCTACTTGCTCCTCTTTTACTCTCTTTTAGTCGCTTACATGTCGGGAAGTGGGAACCACGTCGAAGCGTTTTCGCGCCACGCGCTCCCCTTTGTGATCCCCGATTGGTTGGGGACGCTCTTCTTTGTCGCCCTATTCGGGTGGATTATTTTTCTAGGGACCCGGTCGGTCGATCTGTTTAACCGCTTTTTGATGGTGGGAAAAATTGGGTTTTTTATCCTGTTGATCTTAACAAGCATCAAGTTTGTCCAAGGGGATTTGTTACTAGAGCTCAAGCCCCAGTACGCCTTTGTCGCCCTTCCCATTTTGATCACATCGTTTGGCTTTCACAACATGATCCCCACTCTCACTAACTACATGAAAGGGGATGTTCAAAAGGTTAAAAAAGCGATCTGGATGGGCTCACTCTTCACTCTGTTGATTTACCTCGTTTGGGAGGTGATCTCTCTGGGTATCTTGCCTCTAGAGGGGACCGATAGTGTGATGGCGAGTTATCTAGGGGACATCGACGCCGCTCAGGCCATCCGCCAGTTTCTCCACAACTCAGTGGTTGGGGCCTTTGCCCAGAGTTTGGCCTTTTTTGCCATTCTCACATCGCTCCTTGCTCAGGCCCTGAGTCTCTCCCACTTCCTTGCCGACGGGTTCCATCTCCCCCACGGCGATCGGGAGAATCCTTTGATGTGTGGACTCGCGCTGGTCCCCCCTCTCATCCTCAACATGATCTACCCACAACTCTTCTTTAAAGCGTTAGGGTTTGCCGGGGGATTTTGCGCCGTGATCCTCTTTGGTGTGTTCCCCGCTGCGATGGTGTGGGTGGGGCGGTATCGGATGCAAAAAGTGGGAGCCTTCACCTTTGCCGGGGGGCGTTTGACTCTCCTTGTGATCAGCCTCTTTGCCCTCTTTGTCTTTGCCTATCAAATCTCCCTAATGTTTGGGATTCAACCCTTTAGCGTGCCCTCATGAGACTAAAAATCAATCACTATCTCGGCGGGATCTTCCTCATTGCGGGGACCACGATCGGTGTTGGGATGTTAGGAACGCCCGTTGTCACAGGGTTTAGTGGGTTTATCCCCTCACTCTCCCTCTTTGCCTTTTGCTGGCTCATCATGCTCTGCTCAGCCTTTTTCTTTTTGGATGTCAATCTCTCCTTGAGAGGGGAGCCCAATATGATTTCGATGGCGGGGAAAACGCTCGGCACTATAGGAAAAGCGGTGAGTTGGGTTGTCTATTTATTGCTCTTTTACTCCCTCCTAGCTGCCTACATTTCGGCGAGTGCCCCCCTCTTTTCCAATGGGTTCACGGCGCTGACGGGATGGGAAGTGCCCCCTCTGCTCGCCCCCTTTTTCCTCCCTCTCCTCTTTGGCGGGTTCATCTATCTGGGCACACTGGGTGTCGACATGGTCAACCGCTTTTTGATGGTGGGCCTTTTGGTGAGTTACTTTTTACTGATTGGATCAACGCAATCATCCCTGTCGATGGATTTGCTCGAGCACGCCGATTTTAAGGCGCTCCCTGTGGCGGTGACCGTCATTCTCACCTCATTTGGATACCACATCATCATCCCATCGCTAACGACCTACATGAATCACGACCGCAAGCACCTCATTTTAACGATTGTGTTTGGGAGTCTTCTCAGCCTTTTGGCTTATTCCGTGTTTCAACTCATTGCCCTTGGCACTGTGCCTATCCCTGCCCTCACTGCTGCTTTTGAAAATAGTGAGCCCGTCACAGCGGCCCTTGCCAAAGTGGTCCAAAACAAGACGGTGGCTACCCTGGCCCATTTCTTTTCCTTCTTTGCCATCATCACCTCCTTTTTAGGGGTATCGCTCAGTCTCTCCGACTTTTTAACGGATGGCTTTAAGATTAAAAAGACGTGGGAAGGGCGATTGATCGCTATTAGCCTCACTTTTGTCCCCCCTATCGTTTTTGTCATGAGTTATCCCAAGGGGTTTTACAAAGCGCTCGAGTACTCGGGGGCTCTAGTCGCGATTTTACTCATACTCCTCCCCGCCTTGATGGCATTTAAGTTGAAAAAACCGACATTCTACCGCTCGGCAATCGGCCGTCTTGTGTTATGCCTTGTCGCTCTTTTTGCCATTGGCGTTGTGATTTTAGATATTTTTGAACAGCTCGGGGCGTTAAAACCCTTAATTAGTCGCTATGTTTAAGCTAAAAACCCCCTTTAAACCGTGTGGCGATCAACCCCAAGCGATCGATCGACTTGTCGAGGGACTTAAAGAGGGAAAATCGGACCAAGTTCTCCTCGGTGTGACGGGGTCGGGGAAGACGTTCACAATGGCAAGCGTCATCGATCGCGTGCAAAAACCCACCCTCGTTCTCGCCCATAACAAGACGTTGGCTGCGCAGCTCTACCAAGAGTTTAAAGCTTTTTTCCCCGACAATGCTGTTGAGTACTTTGTCAGTTATTACGACTACTACCAACCCGAAGCCTATATTGCGCGGACCGACACTTACATTGAAAAAGATCTCAAAATCAACGATCAGATCGATAAAATGCGTCTGTCGGCGACGCGCTCTTTGATTGAGCGGGACGATGTGATCATCATCGCCTCTGTCAGTTGCATTTACGGTTTGGGGATGCCCGAATACTACAAGGAGATGCGCCTCGATCTCAAGGAGGGGCTCGTCCGGCGGCGCGACGACATCCTCCTCCACTTGATCGAGCTTCACTACGAGAGAAACGATTTTGAACTCGCGCGCGGTAAATTCCGCGTGAGGGGGGACATTTTAGAGATTGTCCCCGCCTACGAAGAGGATATTGCCTATCGTATTGAGTTTTTCGATGATGAGATCGAGAGACTCTCGGTGATCGATCCGTTGACGGGGAGGGTGATCGAGAAGAAAAAAGAGCTCTTCATTTATCCCGGCTCCCATCACGTCACGCCCGAGGAGGTGAGGGAGAGCGCCCTGACAACAATTGCCGAGGAGCTCGTCGAAAGATCGTCTTTTTTCGAAAATGAAAAACGCTTTATCGAGCATCAGCGCATTTTAGAGCGGACCAAATACGATCTCGAGATGATCAAAGAGATTGGGTTTTGTAAGGGTGTAGAGAACTACTCCCGCCACTTCTCGCGGCGGGAGGCGGGCTCACCGCCCGCATGCCTCCTCGACTACTTTCCCGATGATTTTATCCTTTTTGTCGACGAGTCTCATCAGATGCTCCCCCAGGTGCGAGCGATGTACAACGGCGACCGCGCCCGAAAAAATGCCCTTGTCGAATTTGGATTCCGCCTCCCATCGGCCTACGACAATCGCCCCTTAAAGTTCGAGGAGTTTGAGACCCACCTCAAGCAGGTGATTTACGTCTCGGCCACCCCGGCGCCATGGGAAGTTGAGCGCGCCGGCGGGGAGATCGTGTCCCAAGTAATCCGCCCCACAGGACTTTTGGATCCTCTGATCGATGTCCGCCCCGCCGGTGAGCAGGTCGACGATTGCTTGGAAGAAATCCGCAAAGAGACGAGCGAGGGAGGGAGGGTGCTTGTGACCACCCTCACAAAGAAACTCGCTGAAGATCTCTCCAAATATTTAGAGGAGATTGGGGTGAAGGCCAAGTACCTCCACTCCGACATCGACACCATTGAGCGGATTCAGATCATCAAGGACTTACGTGAGGGGAGTTTTGATGTATTGGTGGGGATCAACCTCTTGAGAGAGGGGCTCGATATTCCCGAAGTCTCGTTGGTGGCCATCTTAGATGCCGATAAAGAGGGGTTCTTGCGGAGTGAAACAGCTCTCATCCAAACATGTGGACGGGCGGCCCGCAACAGCCGAGGGCGTGTGATCATGTACGCCGACAAAATGACCCGCTCGATTGAAGCAACGATCAAGGTGACCAAAGAGCGGCGCGCCATTCAAGAGGCCCACAATCTCAAGCATGGGATCATCCCTAGAACAGTGGCCAAGAAAGAGGCCGAAGATCTCACTCAAACCTTCGTTGGTGGCAGTTTGAAAGATGAAGAGAGGGGGACTCATCCAAAAATGACCCCTAAAGAGATTCGCAAACGGATTGAGACCCTTGAAAAGGAGATGAAGCAAGCTGCGAAAGAGTTGAAATTCGAAGAGGCCGCCCATTTGCGAGATGCATTAAATACTTATAAAAAAATGGAGCTATTACCCGATAATGCGATCTAAAAGGATATAAAAGAATTTTAGATTCGTTTCAGATTTTTGGGCGAAATAGGTGGAAAAAGGAAAAATTCAGGCAGCCTGCTAGTAGGTCGCTACTCAGGGCTATTAGAAGAAATTCCACAATAAACCGTGGTCAAGAAGATGTCGCTATGGCAACATGGAATGAATAATCATTTGGACTTTCAATGAAAAAATATATTAAAACACTTTTAATCTGTGCTTTTTTAAGTTTATTCTCATTTGGCGGTATTTACGGAGTTAAAGAGTTTAAAAAACTCAAAAAGCGCGTCAAATTGACCTCCCATTTTCTCGTGAGTGTGGAAAATGGGCTCCAAAATGCCATGCCCCGTTTGGACCACATCGCTCTCCCTCTTGAATTGCAGAACGTCCCCTTAGGTGAGGACGATGGGGTTGTTTTGAATGTGAAACGGGTCAAAGTTAGGAATGTGAACGCCCCTTACAACGGCACAATGATCGAGAAAGATGGCAAGCATCTGCTCTTTTTCCGCTACGATCAACTCTGCCATAAATGTCCCGAACCATTCTATACCAACATTGGATTTGTCGAGCTCGACCGCGATTTCAATCAAACGGATAAAGAGTTCTGTCGCGTCAACACTCTCAGTGAATTCTCCGAGGATCCGCGGGTTGTGAAGGTGGGCGAGAAGCTTTTCTTAAGCTATAACGCCAAGATCAACAACTACCACGACAGGCGGACCATGCGACTTGCCGAGTTTGACTTAGAGACCAAGGAGATTGTCTACGAGTCAGAGCATGAGCTTGGCCTCCAACCTGTCGAAAAGAACTGGGGCCCTTTTGAGTACGCAAAAGCTGGAGGTGAGCCCGAACTTCACTACGAGTACCTTTTGCAGCCGCATAGAATTCTCAAAGTCTCCGATCCCCACAAAGGGACCCTTGAGCACGTCGTCTACCAGAATTTTGGGACAGTGCGCAATGGGGGGTGGCCCATTGTTTGGGGACAACTTCGAGGGGGCACTGCGCCTCGCTTGATCGATGGCGAGTACTTCAGCTTCTTCCACAGCTCCTTCAAAGATGGTCAGGGGATCGTCTGGTACATTATGGGTGCTTATACGTTCAATCCCGAGCCCCCCTTTGCCATCACCCGCATTTCACAGTATCCACTCATGTTTAAAAGTATCTACGATACGCCGTTTCTCAACACGGCCTCTCCTGGCAAACGGGTGATTTTCCCCGGCGGTTTCTCTCATGAGAAAGTCGATGGAAAAGAGCTACTTCACCTTGTCTGTGGTGAAAATGACGCTGGGCTTAAAATCATCACAATTGACAAAGACGCTTTGCTAAAAACCATGAAAACGATAGACTGACCCAAAATTCTTTTACCCCAAAGTGCGACCTAGATAGCGTCGTCAAAAGGCTTTGGGGTTTTAATTTTAGGAGGTCTCTATGAAAAAGTGGTTGATTCTTGCCCTTTTAACACTCTCATCCATCGCCCATGCCGAAATGAATTGGGATGCTTACGTGGCCACAACGCTAAAGCATCAAGATCAAGTTGAAGGGTGGTGCACAGACGAAAAATCTAAGGCGATGATGGAACTCATTCGCATGGTCAAGCCCGAAGTGTGTGTTGAGATTGGCGTGTTTGGCGGTGCCTCTATTTACCCGACAGCAAGAGCCCTTCGATACAACAAGAAAGGTGTTGTGTATGCCATTGATCCCTGGAGACACATTGACTGTCAAGAGGGGTATGATGCTGATGATGTGAACTATCAATGGTGGACTCAAGTCGACTTGGAAAGGATTTATCGAGGGTTTCTCATTATGCTCAAACGGTTTCGACTTGTCGATTATTGCAAGGTGATCCGTGGCACATCTGTCGAAGCTCTCCCTGAATTTGAAGATGGTTCGATCGATATCTTACATATTGACGGCAACCACTCAGAGCTCACTTCTCTGCGCGATGTGAGAAACTACTTGCCCAAGGTGAAATCAGGGGGTTACATCTGGATGGACGATGCCAATTGGCCCACGACCCAACGTGCTGTTGAGGAACTCACTGAGCGGTGCGAGCCCATAGAGGACTGGACTGTTCACGGCAGTAGCCTTTGCCTTTTATTTAGAGTGAAGTAAGGGCACTCTATGAGACTGAGCCGGTTTGTTTGTCTATTGATGGCCCTTTGCGCCCTAACTCCACTGGGCGCAAAATTGGAGGACTACCTAAAAATTGCCGAGGAGAAGGGTGAATGCCACTCCATGCCTGGCGTTGATTTTATCTACACGATCAATCTCGATGACCGCCCTGAGAAATGGGAAATGACGCGTCAGGAGCTCGCTCCGTACAACATTCACCCCTACCGCTTTTCAGCCGTTAACGGGTGGGAGATTCCTATAGAGACCCTTTCTAAGATAGGTGTTCGCTTTAAAAAGGGGATGAGAAAGGGGATACAGGGGACCCAATACCGTCTCGAAGATGGGGGAGAACCTCGTCACTCGATCATCAATAAAAAGGGTGAGACTTACGTGAGCCGCTGTCTTTCAAGAGGGGCCATAGGGATTATTTTAAGCCATCTTTCCATAATCTACGATGCCTTGCAGAGCGGCTATAAGACAATTTGGGTCATGGAAGATGATATTCGAGTGATCCGCAATCCCCATGAAATCACAGAAAAGATCCGGCAGCTCGACAAAAAGTATGGAAAACACGGGTGGGACATCCTTTTTACCGATAGAGACACCATTAACAAAGATGGTGAGTATGTTCCTTGTAAAAGTGGGGCTAAGCGTCCCAATTTCACCCCCCGCGATAAACGGGTATTTCGTGTAAAGAAAGACATTGGAGGGGGCCTAAGGCAGGTTGGAGCTCGCTATGGAGCTTATTCAATGATCATTAAGAGGAGTGGTATGCAGAAAATCTTCCACTTTCTGAAAAAGTACAAGATCTTTCTCCCTTACGATATGGATTTTATTTTTCCAGAGGGGATTAAGATGTTCACTGTGACAGACGATATTGTTTCAACACGCCCCGATGCCCTATCAGACAATGGTGTGCCCAATTATAGAAAAAAGTCTGGAGCCATGTAGCCCCAGACTTTTTCACGTATTATACCCTTAGAGTGTGACTTCCAAGCAGACTGCCTGAATTTTTCTTTTTCCCAGCTATTTCTTCCTAAAATGGCCTCTACTTTACGAAGTATGTGGCAATTTTAGGGCCGAAAAATCTGAAAAAAATCTAAAATCCCATCAAGAGCTATTATGTCACACTCTAGAGTATCAGAATTACTTCCCTTTGTGAAACTTTCTGATCGCTTTGTGACCAAAAGCACAGAAAAGAGCAGCAAATCCAATAAATACGTAGATAAGCTTTACAATCCACTCATGGCAGATGAAGTATTCAACAAAGTTGAAATCGAAGAACCCGACGAGGCCCCAATTCAAACCACCAACAATAAGAAGAATGTCTATAACATTTACTAGTTTTTTCATGGTATAATCCTTAACGTTTTGACCCCTTCCAACGGGCACGAATTGCTTTCCAGCTCACAGCATGATATAGCGCTGCAAACCCTATAAATACATAGATCAAACGATCTAGCCAAAGTCGGCAAATAAAGTACTCAATGAAGTTAAAATCGAAAAATCCGACTAAACCCCAATTTAAACCACCCAATACCAATAGTATTGAAGCAGCTAAATCCACTTTTTTCATAACTACCACCTAATAATAGTTTATTTTTTATATCTCTAATTCCATATCTCACAAAACTAAAAATTTATTTCAACTATTTTTATATAATTTCTAGAATTATTATATTGAAATCCGTATCAATTAGGGGATATGAAGGTATTAATTCTAGCTGGAGGGAAGGGGACGCGCCTTTGGCCCCTCACTGCCCCCCACGCTCCCAAGGCTCACCTCAATATACTGGGATCGAAGACGTTACTCGAAAAAACATTGGATCGATTCCGCCCGATTGGGGCTACGCCCTACCTGATCACGGATCGTCCCATCGATTATCCCCGGCTAATTCGAGAGCCAAAGAAACTTGGCACTATGGGCGCCTATGTTTGGGGCCTTCGCCACCTTTTAGATAACCAAAGCGCAAAAAAGAGCGACATTGTTCTCATTTCCCCCCTTGATCACCACTTTGAGGATGAAAAAGCCTTTAAAATGGCCATTATCAGAGGGATAAAAGTGGCAAAAGAGGGGAAAGTGGTCCTTTTTGGGGCCAAAGCGAGCCGTCCAAGTCCTTCCTACGGATACATCTACCCTGAGAGAAAAAACATAAAATTTACAGAAAAACCCCATCCATCGAAAGCCCAAGAGCTCATCGAGCGGGGGGCTTTTTGGAATACTGGGATGGTGCTAGCGCGCATCGATGTGATAGTCAATGAAATTGACCATCATGCTCCTTTGTACAATCAATCAGTCGATCAGTGGCCTGTAGAGCCCATTGACACCGCGCTGCTTGAAAAAAGTCACCATCTACACTTAGAGCCCATCGCATCCTCTTTTACCGATCTGGGGACATTTGAGAGCCTTTACAAATGTAGCCAAAAAGACACCTACGGAAATGTCCGGGTTGGCGATGTCACGATGAAGGAGTGTAAAAAGTGTTACATTCATGCTGCGACGCGGCCGATAGTGGCGATTGGCGTTGAAGATCTAGTGATTGTCGAGGGAGAGAGCGGCTTACTGATTGCTCGACAGGGCGCCTCCTGCCAAATCAAGCAATATAGCGACTTTTAAATTAAATTTTCGGAGAACGTTCGTTTTCCTGGCAACGAGCCCCTGCCCGTGTGCGTGCCCGTGCCCCTGCTCGATTTCACAAATCTCCAACTCTAGAGACTATTTATCGATTAGAGTTTTCCAACTATTGACCTTCTAAGCCTTCGGGCACGGGCACGCACACGGGCAGGGGAAATACTTTGAAAGCGCTACTTACTCAGTATCGGTGCTAGTTTATGAATTTGGGAAAGGGCAGTGGAAATTTGCCGCAGCCATTTTGGCACCCCCTTTTTTATTCGATGTTTTTGCTGATAATCCCTGCGAGCTTCATCATATGCAGCGGCTCTTTGTTGCCAAAGACCTTCTCCAGCTTCGCATCCGGCACAATCATCTGCTTATTATCGGGATCCTGAAGGTTATGGGCTTTGATGTACTCCCAAAGCTTCTTGGTGATTTCACCGCGAGAGAGCTCCTTCTCACCACATACATCGCTGAGCGCTTTTGAGAGCTTGAGCTTGCCTCTTCGCCCTTTGCCACTCCCGGCCTTCTTTTTGTAGGCCGTTTTGGGGTGGTTGGGGTACTTCTTGGGCAAATCTTCGACTTGATTGACGATCACATCGCAATCGGGGTAGTTGCTGCAGGAGAAAAAGGGCTTGCCAAAGCGGGTGCGCCGCTGAGTGATCCGTCCATCGCACCCAATTGCAGGGCAAGGGGGGAGATCCTCGGGCATTGGTTCCCCTTTTTTGGGGATATTGACGATGCCGCGGCAATTGGGATAGTCGCTACAGCCCAAGAAGGGGCCAAATCGTCCATGTCTTAAGACCATATCTTTTTCACACTTGGGACATTTTTGATCCCAATCGAAATCCTCGGCGTAGTCCTCTTTATTGAAATCGACCGCTTCGATGGGGGAGGTGTAGGAACAATCGGGGTATTTAGAGCAGCCGTAAAAGTATTTGTCCTTTGACCAGATTTTGAGAACTGTCGAGCCACACTCAGGGCACTTGAGGTCGGTCTCAATTTTTGGGACATGTGCGTGCTCTTCTGCCTCTTTGAGGGTCGGTTCAAACTTATCCCAGAATTTTTTTAAGAATTCTTTCCACTCGACGCCCCCTTCGGCAATTTTGTCGAGCTCCTCCTCCATCTTGGCAGTGAAGCCAATGTCCATGATCATCTCAAAGTGATTTTCGAGCATGGCCGCAATGATGAAGCCGAGTTCTGTCGGTTTGAGGTAGAGTTTCTCTTTGGTCGTGTACTCCTTGCTCTGGATCTTATTCATGATCGTGGCGTAGGTCGACGGGCGGCCAATGCCACACTTTTCGAGCTCGCGGACTAAGGAGGCCTCACTGTAGCGAGGAGGGGGACGGGTGAAGGCTTGTTGAGCCGCAGTTTTGAGAAGATTGAGGGGATCGCCCTCTTTCATCGAGGCGGGAAGCAAAGCTTCCTTCTCATCTTGCTCGTCGGTATCCCGTTTTTCTTGGTAAACCTTTAAGAATCCATCAAATTTTAGGATGGAGCCCGTGGCTCGCAGGGTGAGATTTTGATCGGTATCGATGTTGGCGGCAACTGTGTCGTAAATGGCACTTTTCATCTGCGAGGCGATGAAGCGGCGCCAGACTAAGGTGTAGATTTTGAGTTGATCGCTCGAAAGATAACTCTTGACCGCATCGGGGTGGTGGGCAAAGTTTGTGGGACGGATTGCTTCGTGAGCATCTTGCGCCCCTTTCTTCTTTTTCCCCAAGTACTGCTGGGGAGATTCGGGGAGATACTTATCTCCATACGCCTTTTTGATGAACCCGCGGGAGGGGCCAAAGGCTTCGGGGGCGATACGGGTTGAGTCGGTTCGCATGTAGGTGATCAAACCCTCGCGCCCTGAGTTGCCGATGTCGACACCTTCGTAAAGGCTCTGGGCGATGCTCATGGTGCGGGCTGAGGGGAAGCCGTAGTGGCGGGAAGCCTCTTGCTGGAGGGTCGATGTGATGAAAGGAGGGGCGGGATTCCGTTTTTTCTCTTTCTTTTCGAGGGACTTGACCGAGTACGAAGCTTTTTCCATCCTCTTTTCGATCTCTTTGGCTGTTTTTTCATCCCCAATGAGGAAGACAGATTTTCCCTCAACGGCCTCTTTCTCCACCTTCTTGCCATCGACGGAGTAGAGGGAGGCGATAAAGCTCTTTTTCTCACTCTTTGGAGTGAGTTCGGCAGAGAGGTTCCAATACTCAACAGGGACAAAGGCTTGGATCTCTTTTTCTCGATCGACCACAATTTTGAGCGCTGACGATTGGACGCGGCCCGCAGATAGGAAGCCATCGCGCCCTTTTTGAATGCGGCGGTGGAGGAGAGGGGAGATTTTGTAGCCGACCATCCGGTCGAGGAGGCGGCGAGCCTGCTGCGCATTGACAAGGGACATGTCGATGGAGCGGGGGTGGTCGAGTCCATCTAAGACAGCTGCTTTGGTGATCGCATTGAACGTGGCCCGTTTGATCTTTGTCCCTTTTGGAAGGATTGATGCGATGTGCCAGGCAATCGCCTCCCCTTCGCGGTCGGGATCGGGACATAAGTAGACTTCGTCACACGACTTAGCCGCTTTCTTTAATTTGGCGATGACATCCTTTTTTTCGGGCAAGAGGGCATATTCGGGCTCAAAGCCCCCTTCGATGTCGATGGCAAATTTCTTGGCAGGGAGATCGCGGATATGACCCACTGAAGACTCGATGATGAAGTCTTTCCCTAGAAATTTCTTAATTGTCTTAATTTTTGTCGGTGACTCGACAATTACAAGTTTTTTAGCCATTTCGCCAATTAATTATATTAACCCTATATTTTTGTATTTAATCCTTCTAATTTTTTTATACTATTATTATTTGACAATAGAGGACGATGTCCCAGGATATGTTGTTGAACAAATTATTGCAAGGGAAGGTTTTGCACAGTGTCTATGGGGATCCTTGTAGAGCCTGGAGAAGATCTTCGGCCATGGCCTTTTCTCTGCGAGAAAAAGTGGGGTGTTCCCCTTGGGGGAACGATTTTCCAAACATCGCCTCAACAGATGATGTGATTGCGTTGATATCGTAGGGTTTATCGACATAAGCGATGCGCTCATCGAGAGTGTACTCACCCGTTTTGGGATCGGTGAAGTAGTCTTTGAGGGTGGTCCAGCTTGAGGCAACTGATGGGATCCCTAACTTGGCCGCTTCCAAGCTGACGAAGCCGGGAAGTTCCATAAAGGCGGGGTGGAGGTAGAGGCCGGCGTGTTGATAGGCGCTTAAGACAAGATCGTGGGAGAGGGCCCACTCGGTGGGGACGCGGATCACCTTGAGGGGGCCCTCTTCGTATGGCTCTATTGTGCTCGAGAAGATCAATGTTGGGGCTTTGCGCCACTTGGTCGCCGCCTTATAGCAGGTCTTTGTGTACCCCTTGCAGCCGGGGTAATTAGCGATGAAAACAAGGGGCACGTCGAGATCTTTGGTCGCAAGGATGCTGCCTAGTTGATTTTTTCTTGTAGAAAATCGCCCTATTTGGAGGATGTAGTCCTTAGACTTAAGACCCGAAAGGGTTAAAAAGGCATCGCTCTCATCATACCGCTCCTCCGTTAAGAAGCCTGGACCTAAAGGGACGCAGGCGACCTTTGCACTGGGGCAGTCGCGCAGTATGGTCTCTTTTTCAGTAGGGGTATTGGCCATACAGAGCTTAGCATTTTTGATCACCTCGTAATTAAGGAGGGGCTCATTGCGGGGGAAGGTTGAGAAGAAGAGAATGTGGTCGGGCGCATGCATGAGGTGCTCTAGGTTAAAATAGGGGTGATCCCCCTTGAGACTTTGGGCAATGGCATTGTAAAAGGCGGTTGCTGGACCAAAGTACTTAATGACATCCTCGTGGAAACTGACCAGGTTGTAGGGGCGGTCAAAGAGTTTGAGGAGATTGTAGTGACTCGATAGATTGTAAATGATGTTAGAGAGAAAGATATGGTCGCATGAGAGGATCTGTTCGGGATTATCGGAGATAAACGCCTTGTGGCCGAGCTCTTTGAGCCCATTGATGAGCATAAGTAGCACCTGTTTATCCCCGTAAAACCGCCTTTCATTGAGACCTCTTGTGAAAAAACCTACCCTCATATATCGACCTTGTCAAAAACTCCTATTGCCCCTAGAATCTCGTCTATGAAACGTTTCTTTTTACTCATTGCTCTCATTGCCCTCACCCTGGGATATGTCTCAGGAAAGAAAGGGTATAAGGCCCGGCGCGACTTTCTCAAACCCCTCAAGGTGCCCCTCCTTGAAAACGACCTCGCCAGGTGCGAAGGGATTGAAGAGAATCCTGTTTTGATGCTAGTCCATTTAAATGGGGGTGTCAAGGGACTAGGGCGCACCCTCGATTCACTCAAGAGTCAAGACTACTCCAACTTGGAGATACTTTTTCTCAATGAAGAGGCGTCAAGTTTGGTCGTCGATCGGGTCAAAGCATTTTTGCAAGAGAGCGACTTAAACGCCACGATCGTCTCTGGACCCCGCTCTAAACTCTCCCATGTGGCCAAAGCCCACGCCAAACGGTTGGGAGATCAGGGCGTTGTCACCTACCTCAAAGGGGGCGATTGGCTCACTAACTCTTACGTTCTCAAACTCATTAACCTCAAAAAGGTGGAGGAGTCCTTCGATCTTTTGGTGGGACAGTATGTCAACTACCCCAACTACGAGCAGGGAATGGTGAGCAAAGGGATCCGCAAAGCGATAGAGAAATGCCAGCTCCCTCAAGGGAAAGAAGCTCTCTCCTCGTTCAAGGCCTTGAGTGTCCCTTTTGCTTTGAACAACCAAAGTCTCGACCTTCTCTCAATCGATCAAAAGAGCACGTTTAAGGAGCTCCTCTCTAAGGCAAAGAAAAAATGTCACTTTGCCCGCAATGTGTTCACAGTGCACAACAAAGCGGGTGAGGATGAAGAGGTCCTCTTCGATCAATGATTCTCGCAATTCTTGGGCTGCTGATCGCTACAATCCCCGCTCACGATAACTTCCTCACCTTGATGGGGGAGTCGACATCGAGGTGGCGCTTTGTCACAGAGGAGCGCGATCACTCAGATCTTGAGCGGTACGAGACGCTCTACAATCAAAACAAAGACCTCCAGTTTGCAGATCAGGGACCCTACAAAATCCCTTGCAATGTCCACTTGATCTGGCTCGGCCCTAAGCCCTTCCCCATCGAGTCGGTTGAAAACATCCGCATGTGGATGGAGCATCACCCAGAGTGGTCGCTTCACTTTTGGACCGATCGGAATCGCCCCCCACCTGTCAAAGGGATGGTTGTCCACAGAGAGGAGGAGTTCCCCCTTTCCCCGCTTGCGAAACATTATGAACAAGCGCGCAACTGGGGGCAAAAGTCGGATATCCTCCGGTATGAAATCTTAAGTCAGATCGGCGGCGTCTACATCGACCACGACGCCGACTGTCTCCGCCCATTTGATGGCCTTCATAGGGGATATGACTTCTATTGTTGCTTAGAGGCCCCCCATACCCGCGTCGACGGGCGCTCGATCACATCGGGGATTGGAGTGATTGGAGCGGCCCCTCATCACCCAGTTATTGAGGGGAGTATCGACGAGGTGATCGCCCATTGGGACGAGACCTTGAACAAATTTCCCACAACTTCAGCCCGCTCACTGCGCGATTATGTGATGCACAGCACCTACCTTGCGTTGACACGGAGTTTGGAAAAACACTTAGGGGAGGGGGGAAACAGTGATATTGTCCTTCCCGCCAGCTATTTTTACCCCCAAAAATCGCTTAAGCCCATCTACTCCTACCATCATTACGCGACAAGTTGGGCGGGGGTTGAGAATGAAAAAAAGAGTGAGCGGGATGTCCGTCACCTGCTCGATAGAGTGAAAAAAGAGGGGCGTCACCTCATAGTCCTTATCGGCCTCACTGCGGCTTTCTCACTCTGTTTACTCGGGAGGCGTCGATGAAATATCTCATTCTATGTTTGATCGCGACAAACTTGCTTGGTGCAAGAACAGTTGAAGATCAACGCCGCCTTGACTACGCCCTTTCCCACCACTCACAGGAGAAGGGGGGCGTGCCAAAGACGATCCACATGATTTGGATCGGATCTCAGGCCTTTCCCAAAGATGGAGGGCGCCATCTCACGGCGTGGATCGACACTCACCCCGATTACACCGTTAAGTTTTGGACCGATTCCCCCCGCTCTTATATCGACCCGCGGGCTGAGACGGTTTATTTGACTGAGGCCGACCTCCCCCATTTGTCTCAAGAGTACAAACTCTCCGACAACGATGCCGAAAGGGCGGCCCTTTTGCGATTGGAGATCCTCTTTAAAGAGGGAGGACTTGTTGTCGATCACGATACGGAGTGTTTGACACCGTTTGATCCGCTCAATGAGAGTCACAATCTCTACGCCCCTCTAAAGCCGAGGGAGAGCACCTTTCTCTCCAGCAATGTCCAGGTGGCCCCAGCTTTTTTGGGCGCATGTGCCCATCATCCGTTAATTTACAAGGTGATCGAGGCGACCAAAGAGCGGTGGCACGAGATGGGTGACGCCTTCAGTGGGGATGACTACGCCTCAACCCTTTATCGGGTGAACTACCGCGTGCAAGATCCCTTGGATGAGGCCCTCTTTTTCCACCTAGGGGAGTCCGACCAGCTCATCCCTCATGGGCAGTTTGCTGCGACCTATGGCCGCCACCACAACCGCCTCACTTGGGCCAATGACCCCGACAAATTTATCAAGCAAACGCAGGCGACCCTCATCAAAATTAAACGTCAGCAAAAGTGGCTCCTTTCACTTTCAGCCCTTCTAGGGGTTTTGACACTACTTAACGGACTCAAGTCGTGGACTCGAAAGCGCTCATAAAGCTCTACAGGCGGGGGTTTTTACCCGGACCTAACGAGAGTGAAGAGGCCTTTTTGCAGCGGGTTGAGATGTGCGAAGAGATTGCCAAAGATCCGCAGCGCGCGCTGAGAAATCTCCCCTTAAGTGACTTTGATCTTTGCACAGAACCTCTCGGTCTTGTCGAGCCCCTTAATTTCACTTTTGACACCCTCCTCACCGTGAGAAGTGATAAGCGTTTGCCCTTTTGGGAAGGGGCGGCAACCTGGAGTTTTGAACTTGAGGGAGGGGGGCAACTCCCCATTTTACAACTGCGCAAAAACCGCTCCTATATGAGCTTAGAGGAGATCGTCTCCCACGAGGCGGTTCATATACTGCGCACAGCGTTTGATGAGATGCGCTTTGAAGAGATTTTAGCCTATCGGACGAGCAAAAAGGGGTGGCGCCGCTACTTTGGCCCCCTCTTTAGACGCCCTCGCGAATCGTTGATTTTTGCCCTTCTCACACTTGGGGCGTTTGCCTTAGAGGTGATCCTTCTCGCCCTCTTTCCCTTTGCCGTTTGGGCCGTTTATTTATTCATTTTCCCCCTAAGCTATGTCAGTTTTTTGCTGCTGCGCCTTGTGCGCGACCAGCGCATCTTTTCCCGCTTTCTCTCTAAACTTAAGAGACGCTTTAAGGAGCACGATTCAGAAGAGCTCGCCCTCTTTTTCACCGATCGGGAGATCGTTGAAGGGGCCATAAAGATGGGAGGTGATCTCCGATCATCCCTTTTCAGATATTTGATTAACGATGTTTGAGCAACTCTCCGGAGTATAAAGAGAGTAGGGACCAACTTTTTGCGTATTTTTTCCCATGTAAACCAATGCCCCTCCTTTTGCGCGCTTGGCAGCTTGATTGTGGAAGTCATTTAATCCCTTAAGGAACGAGGCATTGAAACTATGGTTGCTCTTGATTTCTATCGGGACCAAGAATGATCCTTGGCGAGAGATGAGATCAACTTCCCTTCCCGTCACATCCCGATAAAAGTATAGATTTGGGTCCAGGGCTTGGTTGAACCGTGCTTTCATAAGCTCTAAAACAATTAGATTTTCAAATAAGTTTCCATAGATGGGGTCATTCTTGAGCTGATTGACCGATTCAATGCCTAATATATGACATGCAAGTCCCGTGTCTGTGAAATAAATTTTTGGAGATTTAATCAACCGCTTTCCAAAATTTTCAAAATAAGGCTCTAAGCGTACTAAAATATAAGTTGCTTCTAACACAGCCACCCACTCTTTTATGGTATTTGCGGAAACACCTACATCGGATGCCAAAGACGAGTAATTAATGATTTGCCCTATCCTACTAGCGATTAACTTCACAAAGCGTTCAAAGTGAAGTATGTTTTTTATTTGCAGTAATTGCCTGACATCGCGTTCAACATAGGTTTGAAAATAACTGCTGTAGGCATTAGCAATGGGAAGATTATCCCTATATATCTTTGGGTATCCCCCTTTTAGGATGATATCATCGATTGGATCGTTAATGTCGGACGATCTCATTTCACTAAGGCTTAACGGAAGAAGGCGAAGGACAGTGGTTCTTCCGGCTAATGATTGAGAGACAGCTTCGTGGAGCTTAGCCTGATGACTCCCTGTCAAAATATACATCCCTTTTTGGTCCTTCTCATCCACAGTGACTTGGATGTAGGAGAGGAGTTTGGGGACCCGTTGTATTTCATCCAAAATCACCCCATCTGGGTAGGATGCCATGAATCCTGTAGGATCTTCAGTGGCTAGAAAGCGACTATCTGGGTCCTCTAAATTGACATATGGTTTGTCAGGAAATGTCTGTTTGATGAGTGTTGTCTTCCCAGATTGGCGCGGGCCGTAAAGGGTGACAACGGGATACTTTTTCGCAAGTGACTTAATATGAGGGGTTAAAGATCTTTTAAACATACAACTTCAGATAATCTGAACTACAACTTCAGATTATCTGAAGTTGTAGTATAGATCAATCACTATCTCGATGAGTGAATGTCGGTTCGTAGTCGATATGGGCACTGAGGTTGTTGATCTGATAGAGGGGATCAATCTCCAATTTTAGCCCATCGTTGAATTTTGTCATCAGCTCCTCTGGAGTCCAGCTATGCATGTGGCGGTTATTGTGAAAATGGGAGACGACGTTGAGGGGAATGTTGACACACTTTGAGCGGGAGAAGCAGAGGCCAATCCGATCAGTGGGGCGCTTCTCATCCCACTTAGTTTCGAGTTTAGCGGGGTGGTGGAAGCGGAGGCGGCGTAGATCGGAAATGACGTCACTTGTGCGGTAAACGGTCATATCGACAGTGTTGGCGTAGGCCCAGTCGTGTTTGCCCTTGTTAAACTGCCAGGCCATGATCTCATTTCTGAGCGAGAGCATTGGGGGAATCCCTTGGTGGCTGTTGGCCATGTAGCAGTGGGAGGTGTTCTCCCCAAGTTTGAGGTAAAAGCCCCAGGCAGAGGTTCTCTCCATGGCATCGATACAAGTGGCAAGGTCGACGTGATCTTTCACAATGAGATCGTCAACGGCAAAAATCACGTAGGGAGAGGCGCTCTTCGTAAGAGTTGTCATGAGGAGGGGTTTAAAAGAAGGAGCGGCAAAGTGGTCGGGTTGCTTGATTGCATGCACATTGGGGAAGGCTTTGAACACCTCATTGTAACCTTCGTCATAATCCTGGCGGTTGGCTCTATAGATCACGTGGATGGTGTTGAGCCCTTTCATATATTGGGTGGTTGACTCGAGCAGGGCGTAGAGTTGAAGGGGGCGGTTGAAGGAGAAAGCGATCATATCACACTGAGTGCTCTCTGAAATGGGTGTTAAAGCGGGAAGGGGGTCGTAGGTAGGGCGCTTGCGGAGGTAGCGGTCGCAATCATTTTGCGTTTTTGTGCGCACCCTAGAGTCGCAGAGGGGATTGCCCGTATTGTAGAGGTAGAGGGTCTCGGGAATGTAGTAGAAATGGTCACCTGCCATCTCGGCAATAGGGTAGACCGAGGCCAAATCGTAGCAAGCGGGCAAAAAGCTGCCGTTGTAGATCAAATCGTCGAGTTTAATCCGTTTAAATAGGCCGGCGTAGGCAGAGCGCAGGTGGGAGGTGTGCCATGGGAGTTTGCGCAAAACGCCATTTTTGAGTGTCGATTTAAGTAACGGTTGCGAGCAGATTCCCTGCCTATGGTCGGGTTCCTCAATGTGGTTGGAATAGGTCGCCCACACATCTTTATTGGCGTAGTAGTGGTTCAATCTTTCTAGGACGTAAGGGTGGGCAAGGGCATCGTCACCATCGACGACAACGACAATTTCGTGATCCTCACACCCCTTCAATGCGTGCCACACATTGCCGGCTGCCCCAATATTTTCGGGATTTCTGATCAAGGTGACCCGTTTTTCATGCCCCTTAATGAGAGAGAGAACTTTATCGTAGGTATCGTCGGTCGACGCATCGTCGACGTAAATCACGCGGTAGTTATCGTATTTTTGCGCAAAAATGGAGCTGAGGTTTTTTTCAGCATAGTCGCTGTTGTTATACGACATCACAAAGACAGCAAAGGGGAGCTCCTCGCTCACCGTCTCGACGGGCCTAGCGATTTGGTAGTGGCTCTTAGGCACAATGAGAGGTGTGTGATAATTGTGGGCAAAGTAAGTCACCCCTCCCGACACAACAAAGAGGAGGGCAAAGAGGGCGAGAGTTTTAAAGTTGACGAAGCGCTTCATGGTCCTTATCTATAGCTATAATTTTTTTAGGATAAGGGAGAGGCCATGCTTCTGTAAAGCAATAAGCAGAGCTTAGCGTGACAGAAGGGGGATTGTGGGCGAGAAAGCAGTTGATGTGACTCTCGTCATGCCAAATAGCGACGATCCCTTTTTTTAGATCTTGGTTAATATTTATGGAGGTTTTCTCCCAAAGTTTCTTGAGCTGAGGGAGCTTCCCCCCATAAAATCCCCCACAGTAGTAGACTTTTTGCAGATGAGATGGAGTGAACGCCGTCGAGTCGCGGTTGGTTTCAAAAGTGCCCCCTCCATCGATAAATCCCGGGTGCTGCACCGCAACAAGATCGCCAAGGATCTCCTCATTGATCGCATCGACCATCAACATATCGGCATCGGAGCAAAAAATGTAGTCGTACCCCTCGAGCAAATCGGCGTGATTGAGCATGATTTCAAACCGCCCCATCGAGTCGTAGGGCCATCCCCTCCGAGTGATAGGGACTTGGACTATGTCGTTTGCTGCATCAATAGGGCGATCAGAAAAGACGATATAGGTGAGTGAATGCCGCTTCAAAAAGTGGGTGCGGCTCGACTGAATGAGATCTTTGGCGTAGTCGATATAATCGCCTGTTGCCACAATACATAGAGCAACGTCGGCGCGCTTTTCCTGCTTAACCTGATCCCCTAAAAGTGGCGACAGGACCCAAAAAAAGATAAGCAAACGTTTCATAAGATCTTATTCTAGACAAAGGGCGCTTTTTGCCCAAAAGAATTTTTTCCCACAATTTTATAATAAATTGTTGACAGGTGAATTCATTGAAGATTAACGTGAGGTTAAAGAAATAAAACTAATTATCAAATGGCGCTCAATAAAAACAATCGCATACAAAAAGTCATAGCATTAGGCATCTTAGTTGCCGTCCCGTTAATATTATTAAGGGGATACAATCGCCTGCACACATCCCATAAGAATCTCTCCTTCAAAGAGGTTGAGTTTCTCACCCCAGAGGAGGCAGAGACTTCGAAGCACTTTGTCATAGTGATTGCGCCGACGGCAAAAAATGAGCAAGTGTGGGAGCGCAACCTCGACTCAATCTTCAATCAGCAGTACGACAACTACCGCGTTGTCTACCTCGATGAGGGGAGTTCTAACCGTCTTTACGAGAGAATCTCTAATTACATCTCGGTGCGCGATGGGCGGGGGCGCGTGCAACTCCAGAAGGCCGATCCCAACACCTCTCTTTTTGAGCGATACTGCCAGGTGGTCCGCGAATGCCGCGATGATGAAGTGATTGTCCACTGTGATGGGAACGATTGGTTCGCCCACGACAAGGTGCTTGAAAAACTCAACGAGGCCTATTCAAAAGAGGGGGTCTGGCTCACCTACGGTCAATACTTAGAGTACCCCTCGTACAAGAAGAGCTCAGAGACCATGATCAGACGGCGCCTCTATACTGACAACCGTTTCCGCCGCATCCCTTGGATGACCGCGCCCCTAAAAACTTACTACGCTAAGCTCTTTAAGCAGATCAATCTCAACGAGATTTATCAGGATGACGGGGGCATTGTGACATCGGACTGGCAGTTTATGCTGCCGATGGTGAAGATGGCGCGGTGCCATATTCAATACATCCCCGAAGTGCTGTACGTCCACAATATCAACCATGATTAATCGGTACAAGTCCAGGTAATCAACACATTGGATGGATATGTGCAGATCAACTCTTCGCGAAGTTGTGGTGTCAGCCCATGATCTCTTAGTAAACTCATGAACTCTTCAGGGCTCAGGCAATCGACACCATAATATTCACGAATAATTTGATTGTAAACGACATAGCCCCGGTTACAGTGTTTGATCACACGGTGAAAGTAGTCGAGTTGGGTCGCCCTATCACATTCGGAAAAGGCATAATTACTGATAAATAAGTCGATATGTTGAGTGGGGAGCTCCTCGTGTACCTGAAGGTACTCGACATTGGGAATGCCAAGAGTTTGGTGGACCCGCTCCATGAGAAATAGGGGTTGATTCAAGTCGTATATCGAGTACGTTATAAAGGGAGTAAGGTGGGAAAGGACGGCGCACTGCCCTCCAAATCCCGCGCCAATTTCGACAATATGGGGAAACTGAGGGAGGTCGAAGAGAGTTTCGATGTGGTGAGCAAAGGCGATGTAGCGCAGGGTGGTTCCGCTGAAGCTCCCAAGGCCCTCAAAGTGGATGAGGGGAGGTGCTCCAATGGCATCGATCTTTTCAAATAGGGGAAATAGGGCGCTCATATGGCCACAGTTTTCAAGGATGTACTTAGCGAAGCGCTCTCCCCCTCTCAGCTCTAACGCGTGGGCGTAGTCGGGGCGAGAGCGGAATGTTTGAAAGTCGTGATCATTAAACGCCGCTTTATGGCAGCTGTTGAGATAGCTCCAATCACCCCCCGTAATACTGCGGGCATCCAGGGAAGCAAAGAGCATAAAAAGGATCCAAAAAAAGTGTCTCATTGGCCTATTTTTATACAGGCTAGCGCAATTGACAGAAAGGGGAAAATAGCCTACGTTCGCCTCGATGAAAAAATTGATGATGGCTATTTGTCTCCCGTGGGTTTTATTGGCAACAGACATTGCCGTTGCCACAATTTTTAGGGACGAAGCTGTCTACCTTAAGGAGTTTGTCGAGTACCACCGCATGATCGGTGTCACCCATTTCTATCTCTACAACAATGAGAGTCAGGACAGCTATCTTGAGGTGCTCACCCCATACATAGATGAGGGCCTTGTCGAGGTGATCGATGTCCCGGTGTCGAGCGATTTCATCGGGCTTCAGTGCAAAGTGTACAGCGATGCCGTATCGCGCGCTTTGGGAAAGTCAGACTGGGTGGCATTCATCGACACCGATGAGTTTTTGCTCCCCATGCAGGATGGGTCATTGACTGAGTGTTTAGAGCGCCACTTTAGTGATTGCTCGGCTATTTATGCCTGCTGGCGCATGTTTGGCACATCAAGCAAGACCATCCCCAACATTGCCCCCATAGTGTGCGAGCTCACCATGGCCTCAAAGCGCTCTCACGTGCAGAACTACGTCGGCAAATCGCTCATTCGGCCTGAGGTCGCCGACACGGAAAAGTGGTGGCACCCCCACTTTTGTCCCCTAAAGGGGGATCTCAACTATGTCACAGGGGATAAGACCTCGATGCGCTTCAATGGGATTGACCTTGTCTCCGATTTTAAGACTCACGACAAGTACCTGCGCATCAACCACTACATCTTTCGGGACGAGGGGTTTTTCTACACCCACAAAATGGAGAGAATCAGACGGTGGCAGCGAAGTCTAAAGAGGGTGATGAAGCACTACTACTCATTTAATCTTGTGAAAGAGACAACCATCATCGACTTTATCAAGAAAAACTACAGGAGAGAGTATGAAACAATTTGGAATCATTAGCCTTTGGCTTATGGCTCTTCCCATTTTCGCAAAACCCTATGTCGAGGGGACGATCAAGGGGGGATTGGGGAATCAAATGTTTCAAATCGCCGCCACCTCGGCGCTAGCCTGGGACAACGGGGCCAAACCCATCTTCCCTTCGCTCAAAGAAAATTCCCGCCCCGCGCGCCACACACTCCACCGCGTCGATCGCCAAAAACCCAAAAAAACCCCATCCACCCATTGGCAAGAGCCCTCCTACGCCTTCACAGAGATTCCCTACTCGCCCAACATGAAACTAACGGGTTATTTCCAATCTGAGAAGTACTTTGCCAAATACCGCAAGCGCCTCCTCAAACTCTTCGCCCCTCATCCCAAAGACCTCAAACACATCCAAAAAAAGTACAAGAAAATCATCAACTCTTCCAAAAGTGTGGGTGTCCAAATCCGTTACTACCGGCGCGAAGATCCAACCGGAGCCATTTACCCCCAGTACGGCTCTGAGTATCTCGAAAAAGCGATGAGCCTCTTCCCTCCCGACTCGCGCTTTATCGTCTCCACCGACAATATCGACTTTGCCAAAAAAGTGATGCCGAAATGGGCCCGCCACGTCACCTACTTAAAAGGGGAGCCCGACTACATCGACTTCCACCTCTTATCTCTCTGCCGTCACAATATCATCACGAATTCGTCGTTTGGGTGGTGGAGCGCCTACCTCAATACTAACCCTAACAAAATAGTCGTCTGCCCCAGCCACTGGGTGAATGGACTTGACTATCGCGATGTCATCCCCAACCGATGGATTGGACTCACTGCCGATCCAGAGAACTAACGCGTTCTATCCCAGGTAATGAGGACGTTGGCTTGGTAGGTGTTGATTAGCTCTTTTTCAATCTTTGGTTGCATCCCGTGGGCTGCGAGAAGATCATAAAGCTCCCGGGGTGTCAAACTATCTAGGCCATAGACGTTGCGGGCGATCTGATTGTAGATCATGTATCCCCGATCGGCGTGCTTGATTACTCGCTCAAAGTAGTCGAGCTGGGTCTTCCGATCACACTCGGAAAAGGCGTAGTTGCTTATGAGAAGGTCGATCTCAGTTGCAGGGCAGTGTTCGTGCGTTTTAAGGTAATGCACACCGTGCACCCCCAAGGTGCGGTGCACCCGCGCCATCAATTCTTCTGGTTCATCGAGATCGTAGATGTAGTAGGAGTGAAAGGGTTTTGTGAGTGAGAGGATGTAGCACTGCCCCCCAAAGCCAGCTCCTATCTCTGCCATAAGGGGATTGGCTGGGAGGTCAAAGAGGGTGTCGATGTGGTGGGCAATTGCGATGTAGCGCAAAGTTGTCCCGCTGAACATACCCACTTTTTGGAAGTGTCTCCGCGGTGGGTTCCCGATGGTATCGAGTTTCTCAAAGAGGGGAAACTGATGCTTCATATGAGAGCAATGTTTGCGAATGTATCGAGCAAAGGGCTCTCCACCTGGCAGCTCCAAGATGTGGGAGTAGTTGCGATTAGAGCGGAATCTCGCAAAGACTTGATCGTTTGTCGCCGCCTGATGGCACGTTTTGAGATAGCCGTTGTCGGCTCCTGTGATGCTCTTGTCGGCAAAGCATAAAAAAGGGAGTAATAGTAGGATAATGGTTTTCATTTTTCCGTGTGTACCACAACGGGGTATTTTTTAACTGCGTTTTCTGTGGTGGGAATTGGGAATTTTTAACTTGTTGCGGTACTTGGCCACTGTGCGCCGAGAGAGCTTCACCCCCGCATTGTGAAATTTATTCATGAGCTCGGTATCGGTGAGAGGAGTGGTCTCGCTTTTTATCCACCCTTTGAGAAGGATTTGCTCTTTGATGGAGGGATCGAAAAAGGTCTTTAAGGGGAGTAGACCTAAGGGCGTGTCGAGAACTTTGTCTTTGACGGCGCGACTCACAGTGGATGGGGATAGGTTGAGCTCCAAAGCGACATCGACCATTTTTAATGGGTTTGGGGTCAATTCGCCCCCTTTAAAAAATTCGCGGTTGGCCCGCATTATAACCTCTGCAATGGCAATGAGGGTGGTGCGTCTCCGGCTCAATGCGCGAAGCAGCCACTTGCCTTTTGTTATGAATGGGGAGAGGGCTTTTTTCGATGAATGATGGCTTAGGTAGGTTTCGTTGAGGGTGATATTGGGTTCATAGGGAAGCTCCCACTCTCCTTTCTCATTTAAAACGAGATCGGGGGGATGAAATGGGGCCGTTTCTCCGGAGAATTTAAGGCCTGGAAGGGGATCCAAGTGGGCCTTAACTTCGCTTAAAGCATTTTGCTCGCTTTTTGAGAGTCGGTGTTTGAGGATGCGGGGGTAATCTTTGGTCAGGAGGGTGTAGGCTCTGTGGGTTTTAAGCCCACTTTCCTCAAGTTGGATCAGCATCGCCTCCCGACTATCTTTGGCTCCGATCCCTACGGGATCAAATCGTTGGATGACTTTTAGAATGACCTGGTCTTTTGCTCCAATCGTTTCTTGGTAAAACCCTTTGTCGTCGATATTTCCAATGAGAAATCGCGCGACTTCGAGATCGTTGCCGCTAAATTCTCGCTCAGCTTGCACCATGAGGTGCTGGGTGAGAGAGGTCGTTTCAGAGGGTTGTGTGTCAAAATAGGGGAGGGTTGTGCGTGTTTGATCCCACACTAAAAGAGGGTTTTCTTCGACTTCTTTGGCAAGGTACTTGATCAGCTCTATCTGGGGAAGTGTGAGAAGCTCGATCGCCTGCTGCATCATCTGCGTCATGGCGAGCCGAGCTTCTACTTTCAGGGCAATATTGAGAGAGGGCTTCAATCAATCATCTAGAGGTTTTTTAAAGAGGGCGGCGCCGCCTCCCCCAGTTTCAGTGACTGTCTCGTACTCGTCAAGAAGCTGAAAAAATGCCTCCATTTTGGGATAGTTGTCGTTAACTGCGAGCATGATATTTGAGAGTAAAACATATCCCCCTGGCTTCAACTTAGGGAGGTAGTTGTTGAGGTCTTCAAGAGTCCCCTTTTCTGAATAGTCCCCATCTATGTGGAGAAAATCGATATTTCGGACATACTTTGCGGCGTCCTTTGAGGGTTTTCTTAGCACCTTCACAAACGTCCTTATTTGCCATTCATTGATCAGATTTTCAAATTGACCCAATGCCTGGCGCATATTGACTTTCGACCACCAAGCGCGATTGGGGTCATCTTCCGCAAGGTTTTCTATGGCGACACTGTTAGACCAAGCGTCTATGGCAAAAACCTTCCCTTTACCTATGTGTTTGAGTGTGGCGGCGACAGGAAGAACAGATGAGCCTGTGAACGCTCCAATTTCAACGCACACATCGGGCTTTGTCAAGTAGACAAGATCCATAAGAAGGTCAATTTTCTCCTCAGAGCACCAAGAGTTTTTAAGGTAGTCTTGCACCTCGGTTTTTAAATCGAGATAGTCGGGCTCTAATAGGGACATAAAATCAAGGGATGTCTGGTCCATTAAATCAAATTCCGGATCCCACACGGCGCTAAGATGGACTGCACTCACTAGAAAAAAAAGAGTGAGAATTTTGGCGTAAAATTTCTGCATTTTTGTGACCTCCGGGGTAAGAAGCGTCATCTTAAATTTTCAATCCAAAATGTGCAATTAAAAGTTTACGCGGGCGTCAGTTTTGCGTACTTGGCCACAAGTGTCCGCATCGCCTCACTTTCGGGGAAGTAGACATCGTAGGTGAGCCCGAGCGAAGTTTGGTAACTCTTCTGGACAATCCCCTTGCCAAAGTCCTTGTGAAAGACAAAGTCCTCGGGCTCAAATCCCTGCTCATCGAGAGAGGCCTCGTCTTCCATGGTATCGTGGTAGCAGTGGAGGAGCTCATCGGGGAGTTCTTTGAGGAAGCGGGAGGGGCGCATCATGCGGGAGCTTCCCCACAAAAAGCGGTACTCGGAGGCTGTGAGGTAGAGGAACTGTTTGGCCCTTGTGATCCCCACGTAGCAAAGGCGCCTCTCCTCTTCGACGGCATCAAACGAGTGTTTGGAATTGGCGTGGGGGAACAGATCCTCTTCCATGCCCACAATGCAGGCGAGAGAGAATTCGAGCCCCTTGCTGTTGTGGAGGGTCATGAGTTTGAGGATCTGATCGCTGTAGGTGAGATCATCCCCACTCGTTTTGAGAGTGAGCTCCTCTAAAAATGAGCGGAGCGGAGAGTGGGTGTCACTCTCAATCTCCCACTCGGCCGCTTTTGAGACGAGTTCGTTGAGGTTCTCCTGGCGGTCTTCGAGCGTCGGAGGGTCACTTTTAAGCACCTCGATATAACGGGTGCGCTCGATGGTTTCCCGAATGAGGGAGTTGAGGGGGACCCCCTCTTTGGCTAAATCTTTGAGGCCATCGATGATCCCAAGGTAGTCGGCAAGGCCACTTTTTTGCTTGGCAGAGAGTTTCACCGTGCCCAAGGTGCCTCCCGCCTGCAACAGTCTGCGACAGAATGTGAGAATGGGGAGGAGGGCCTCCTCGGCACCCACTTTGAGTTTCGTCAATGTGGTGGGGCCAATGCCCCGTTTAGGGAGGTTGAGAGTGCGGGAGAAGGCAATGAAGTCGCTCTCTGAAATGATCATCCGCAAAAAGGCGAGCATATCCTTAATCTCTCTGCGGGCATAAAAGCTAATCCCTCCGATGATAGCGTAGGGGATGCCGCGCTTTAAGAGGGCGTCTTCAAAGAGGCGCGATTGGAAATTGGTGCGGTAGAAGATCACACAGTCGTTAAGAGAGATCCCATCTTTTTCCGAGTGCTCCAAAATTTTATCGATCACAAACTGCGCTTCACTCCGATCGCTGGGAGCGATGTAATGGCCAATTTTGGCCCCTGCCCCTTGATCACTCCAGAGCTCTTTGTCGTATTGGCGGGTGTTGTGGCCAATGAGGTAGTTGGCCGCCTTGAGAATCGTCTCGGTGCTCCGGTAATTTTGCTCGAGTGAGATCACCTCGGCACCAGGGAAGTCCTTTTCAAAGTTGAGGATGTTGGCGATGTTGGCCCCGCGCCACGAGTAGATCGATTGGTCGGGGTCGCCGACGACAAAAATGTTATTGTGGGCTTCAGTCAATAGGCGGGCGAGGCGGTACTGCGCCTCGTTGGTGTCTTGATACTCATCGATTAAGAGGAAGCGCCACCGCTTTTGGTACCGCGCTAAGATTTCGGGGTGCTCTTCAAAGAGTTTGACTGGGAGAAAGAGGAGGTCGTCAAAGTCGACCGCTCCATACTCCTTGAGTTTCTGTTGGTAGAGGGTGAAAATTTCGGGGAGGAGTTTGTCGGCTTTTTCCTCAGCAAAGTCTGTTGTGATATCGGAGGGGCTCTTTAGCTGATTTTTTGCTGCGGATATTCCCCCTTTGAGCGCTTTGGCGAGCCCCTTCTCATCTTTAATTTCTAAAGACTTCAGACACTGCTTGACGAGCTCTAAACTGTCGTCGGCATCGTAGATATGAAAGGCGCGATCGTAATCTAGACTCTGAATGGATTCTCTCAAAATGCGCACACCCAGGGAGTGGAACGTCGAGGTGAGAACCATCTGATTGGAGAGGGCGTGCAGGCGCTCTTTCATCTCTTCTGCCGCTTTGTTGGTGAACGTGACGGCGAGAATCTCAGAGGCGGGGACCCCCAAGCTCAAAAGATGGGCAATCCTGTGGGTGACGATCCGGGTTTTTCCCGAACCGGCCCCTGCGATCACAAGCAATGGGCCCTCAATATGGTTGACGGCGCGCTGTTGGGTGGGATTGAGCTGACTCATGGCAAGGAGCTTAACAAATTTCCTGATTGCCTTCAATGGGTCCAATCGGATACAATCGCGCCTATGAAAAAACTTTACCTTTTATTTATTATTCCTTGTTGCCTTTTTGCCGGTTCGTTAGATGACTACCTCAAAGAGGCGGGTCAGAATGTTAGCGAGGGGCACTGCTACTCAAAACGTTCAAGTCAGCCCGATTTTTTCCGCAATTTACTCAGCGAGAATCCACAGATCGCAGTGATTGGGGAGATTGGCTTCAACGCGGGGCACTCGAGTGAGCTCTTTCTCGAGTCCTCAGAGACGACCGAGGTCTACTCCTTTGATATCATGGAGCACGAGTACGCCTACTATGGCAAAAAATACATTGACGAGCACTTCCCCCTCCGCCACACCCTCGTAGAGGGAGATTCTCGAGAGAGTGTTCCCGTCTTTGCAGCTAAGCATCCCGATCTTAAGTTCGATCTCATGTTTATTGATGGGGGGCACTTCTTTCAAGTAGCGCTCGCCGATATCATCAATTTGGCCCGATTTGCCCACGACTCTTCGATATTGATCATCGACGATATTGACAACATCCAAGTGAGGCGGGCGTGGCAAGAGGGTGTGCGTAGAGGGATCATCACGAGGGGTCGCATTGTCAAAGATGGGCGGCGCGAGTGGGTGGTATGTCACTATCGTTAAGGTAGTGGCCTACGCGCTTCATTTTCGCGCGTGCCCAAGTTGCCGTAGCGGTGGTAGTCGACGCTAAGGGCAATCTCCCTTAAGTAGCGGGGCATCTCAAAGCGCCCATTGGCAAGAGGGGGCTCACAATCGATATAACACCCCGCCTCGGCAGCCGCTTTGTAGACGGCATCAGAGGGGGCACCTATTGTGCGCAAGCGGCGGATCTCGTGAGTCCGAATCCGCTTCACCATCTCCTCTTCACTCTCTTCGACAAAGTTGAAATGGGGCAAAAGAACGGCCCAGTTCGCTTTGGGGGGGAATGTGTCGTCGACCTTCTCCCAGCTCACTTCAAGGGGGACCTTCGCCGTCATGGCGGCGGCGAAAATTCTCAAGAAATCGGTCGGAGTGTCCGTTTTGCCAATTCTCACACACAACTTTTTGATGGGTGTGTACATGAGGTAGTTGTCCTGACCGACGAGTTTGGTTAAATCTTGGGGGCGGCGGAAGTACTCCCACCAAAAGGCGTAACTCCCAATGCTTGCTGTCCACATGCCCAGTGCCTCAGCTGAGAGATCAAACTTTTCTAAGAAACCGGTGAGGTTCTGAATCCACTCATTGACGGGGAAGGTCTCTTTAGGGATGGTCGTTTGCTTGAGGTGGAGAAAGTGGTGGAGGTAGTTAGGTCCACCCGCTTTTTTTCCTGGGCCAAAGGCACTACTTTTCGTCCCACCAAAGGGTTGGCGCTGGACAATCGCTCCGGTGATCCCCCGATTGATGTAACAATTCCCGGCCACGATGAGTGACTGCCACTTTCTCTGCTCCCGATCGTCCAAACTCGAGATCCCCGAGGTCAATCCGTACGGAGTGTCGTTGGCTATGGCAATGGCCTCGTCGAGATCGTTGGCCCGCATCAGTCCAAGGACAGGGCCAAAGAGCTCCGTCCGGTGGGAAAAGCTCCCTTGACGCACGCCGAGTTTCACACCCGGTGACCAGAGGTTGGGGTTATTGGGATCTTGAAGGGGCGTGACAAGCCAGCTTTCACCTGGCTCGAGCTGGCTTAAACCCCGCTTGAGGGTTTCGTCGGGCTCGCGGATCAAGGGGGTCACGGCGCTCTCTTTATCCCACGCCGAGCCCACCTTTAAACTCTCCACACCATCTTTGAGCTGTCTGATGAAATTGGGATCGTCGTAGACCTCTTTTTCCAAAATGGCCAAAGAGCAGGCGCTACACTTTTGTCCGTTGTGGCCAAAGGCCGAGCGGATGATATCTTTAACCGCTTGGTCCCGATCCGACATGGCCGAGACGATCAAGGCGTTTTTTCCTCCCGTCTCAGCGGAAAGATCGATCTTCGGACGCATCTTCAAAAAGCGCTTAGCCGTCGACGTTGCCCCAGTGAGAACGACCAAATTGATCCGCTCATCTTGAATTAAGCTTGAGCCCACGGGATCGTCGCTACAGTTAAAGAACTGGAGCGCCTCTTTGGGGATCCCCCCTTTCCACAGGGCTTGACAGAAGGCGTAGGCGGAGAGGACTGCTTCGGGAGCTGGCTTTAAGATCACACTGTTGCCCGTCACAAAGGCCGCGACGACCCCTCCAACGGGAATACTCACAGGGAAGTTCCACGGTGGGGTGATCAAGGCGGTCCCTTTCGGCGTATGGTCGATATCGGGAACCTCATCGATCTTGAGCATTTGCCGGGCGTAGTACTCGATAAAGTCGATCGCCTCGCAGTACTCAACGTCGGCTTCAACAAGTGTTTTTCCTCCATCGGCCACCATCGCCCCTAAAATTTCGGCCCGATCTATGCGGAGCTGTTGGGCACAGTTTGAGAGAATTTCGGCCCGTTTGCGCGCCCCCATCTCCTTAACGGTGCTTTCGTAATTTTTTGCCGCTTTGATCGCCTCTTCCGCATCATCGGGAGTGGCCAAAGCGAATGAATAGTAAACCTTACCGGGCCTGGAGGGGTCAAATCCTTGACCGAGCTCCCGCCCATCTATCACCTCTTTCCCACCAATGACAAGGGGGATGGGCTCGACAGATTTTGACTCCCACCGCTTTAAAATTTCATGGCCCCACTCCCTATTTTGGGGGAGGGCAAAGTCAGTTTCAGGGTCGGTGTCAAACGGCTCAGACAGATCCCACTTTTTGGGAGGCTGCGAGCGGTCTTGGCACCGGCGCGGTTTGGTCGATATCGACTCAATATGAGAGCACGCCTCTTGGAAAAATGTCGTCTGGAGTTCCCACTGCGGACTGCCCGGTTTCAACCCAAAGCTGTGGCGCAAGAAATTGTCGGGGCCTGTGTTCTCATCGAGTCGTCGGATCAAATAGGCAATCGCATTCTGGAAATCGGCTTTTGTCGCCACGGCGCAGTAGAGCAATATCCCACCCGAGAGTTTTTGCACAACGCGCTGCATGTGGCCCGCCATCCCCTCTAACATCTCGAAATTGACCTCTTTTTCCACCCCATTTTCCACACGGAGGATCAACGCGTAGGCGATGTCAAAGAGATTGTGGCTCGCCACCCCAATGTGGACGGCCCGCGCATTTTCTGGCAGCAAGACGTAGTTGAGGATCTTCTTGTAAGTCGCATCGGAGTCCATCTTTGACTTATGGGGGGCTTGAGACCAACCGTGCAGGGCGCTCTCCACCATCTCCATCGCCATGTTGGCTCCCTTAACGACCCGAATTTTTATCGGAGCACCCCCCGCATCGACCCGCTCCTTCGCCCACTTTGTGAGCTCCTCGACGTAGAGGAAACTATCGGGGAGATAGGCCTGAATCACAATCCCCGCCTCTAGATTGAAGAACTCCTTCTCGCTCAAGACCTTCATAAAGACATCTTTCGTCAAAAAGAGATCGCGGTACTCCTCCATATCGAGATTGACAAACTTGGGAGCGACAGACCCGTCCTCTCGAGTGATGGGATACTTGATCGCCTGGCGGTAGAGCTCCCGTAGGCGCGTTGCCACATGCTCGATCGTCTCCTCGTAGGCCACTAAATTGATCTGTGAAAAAACAGTCGACACCTTGATCGAGACATAGTCAATCGTATCCTCGGTCAAATCGTCGAGATAAACCTTGAGGCGGCGCTTGGCCTCCTCCTCACCTAAAATCGCTTCCCCTAAGTGGTTGACATTGAGACGGACGCCCTCACTCCTCCGCTTGAGGACGTGGCGCTTGAAAGGCCCCTTCTCTCCAGGGATGATCACCTTCGAGGTCTCCTTTCTGAGACTGCGCACCGCCAGAGGGACGATGATCCGGGCGAAGCGGCGCCCATACGCCTTGAAAGCCTTAAGCTGCATCCGCTTAAACCACCCTAAATAACGGGGGATGCCAAAAAGATCGATCAGGTGAATCATTTGATCGGCCACGCGGTAAGGGTCCTTTGAGCGGAAACACTCATCGGTCATCGCCGTCGTAAAGACCTTACCCACAGGGTCTCGCATCATCCGCGCTAGCTGCTGATGCTGCTTTTTCTCCTGCGCCGTCTCCTCCTTGCTCGACTCCATCAAAATATAAGAGGCGAGTTCGATTGCTTTTTTTTCTCTCTCGTGAGAAGTTAAGTCTTGCCCTTTAACGCTTGAGAGGAGCTCGCGCGCCGCAACTAAATAATATGATTCTTTTCCATTATTTGACATAATTTATTATTAACATAATTTAGATAATAATTTCTATGAATTTTATAAGGTTAATTATATTACTTCCTGTCTGTCTCCTGGGGTCACTTTCCATTAGATTGGGTGTCGATGAACTCTTCGAAACGGGGCACCTAGCCGCCTTGAAGGGGAAGTCGATCGGCCTCATCACCAACCAGACCGGCGTTGACAAAGACCTAGAGCCCACCATTGCCCGCTTTCTCGATAAAAAGCACAACCTGCGAATCAAAGCTCTCTTCTGTCCCGAGCACGGCCTGTCGGGGGCAGCCTACGCCTTTGAAAAGATAAAAAGCGACCTATCAAGGGCGATCCCCCTTTACAGCCTCCATGGAGAGACCCGCCGTCCTACAGAAGAGATGCTCAAAGGGATCGACCTGCTCGTTTACGACATCCAAGACATTGGGGTGCGCAGTTACACCTTTGCCTCCACCCTTTTTTACGTTATGGAGGAGGCGGCCAAGCGCAAGATCCCCGTCATAGTCCTCGACCGCCCCAACCCCCTTGGGGGCGAGCTGATCGACGGCCCCTTGCTCGAGACCCCCTTTCGCTCCTTTGTTGGCTACGTCGACGTCCCCTACTGCCACGGAATGACCATCGGCGAGCTCGCCCACTACTTCAATGCCGAGTACAAAATTGGGTGCGCCCTCAAAGTGATCCCCATGAAAGGGTGGCGCCGCTCCATGACGTTTGAAAAGACGGGCCTACACTGGATCCCCACATCGCCCCACATCCCCGAAGCGGATAGCCCCCTTTTCTGCGCCTCCACCGGCCTCATCGGTGAGCTTGGGATCGTGAGTATCGGTGTGGGATACACCCTCCCCTTTAAAGTGGTGGGCGCCCCCTGGATCGATGCCGAAACCTACGCCAATGCCCTCAACAAACTCAAACTTCCCGGTGTCGCCTTCCGCCCCTTCCACTTCAAACCCTTCTATGGCCTCTTTAAGGGGAAGACCTGCAACGGCGTCCTCATCGTCGTCAAAGACAAGAGGACCTACAAACCCCTCTCCGCCCAGTTTGCTCTCCTCGGCATCCTCAAATCTCTCTACCCTAGCTCCTTCAAAAAGAGCCTAGAGAAGATGTCCAAATCGCGCCGCGCCCTTTTTTGCAAGACCCTAGGGACCGACCGCGTCCTCAAGCTCCTAGAGAGCGAGCCCTATGTCACCTATAAACTCCTAGAGCTCGACCAGAATAAAATTGCCGCTTTTGGAGAGAAACGCAAAAAGTATCTCTTATACCCTTAAATATAGGGCCGTTAACTGAGACGGAGATTGAGTCCGAGAGCAATGACCAATGTCACGAGAGTGTGCCATTTAGGATTGCCTTTATCTGAAAGGGTTTTGTATAGGCTTTCGCGCCCTAGATTAGTCTTTTTAGCCAAATTGCCTATTCCACCTTGAGCTTCTGCAACATTTCTAAGCGCTAAAAGAAAAAGGTGTTTTGATTCTTCATCACCCTTAAGACTTTCTTCGAGAGCAGCGTTTAGATAAGCCACGGCTTCATCGTGGTCTTTCAGCTCTTCGATCAAAAAATCCTGATATTTTCTCTTTTTAGCCATAACTAATCCAACTTATACTCATTAAAGTATTTTATCGCTTTAGTAATATCTCTTGCTTGGGTGCTTTTATCACCGCCACATAGCAAAAGTACCACCCTGTTTGAGATTTTACCATAATAAATTCTTATTCCCGGTCCATAGTGAATCCTCAATTCATAAACCCCACCGGAAATAGATTTGCAATCCCCAAAGTTGCCCATTCTTAGGCGATCGAGTCTCATGCGAATCTTTGCTCGAGTATGAACCTCTCTTAAGCCTTTTAACCATTGTTCAAATGGTCGCTTTCCAGAGGCGGTTTCATAGATTTCGAGCTCGATTTCCATATGACCATATTGTATCCAGGAGGATACAATATTTCAAGATCTATAAACATTTAACGGGAAAAAACTGTGCAACGCTTTTTTAGTGTGAAAGTCTTGACTTGTAAAAATTCACACTAAAATTGCAAATCGCATTCTAGTGTGAATTTTTTGACGGTTTTGAGTTAAGCCTCGATGGCAACGTCTTGCTTTGTCCAAAAGAGGGTCTCAAAAAGAAACGGCAGAGTGAACTTTTTCACGTTCTCATCGAATAATTTCGGGGCGTAGCAGTGAAGCTCTGTAGAGAATTCAAAGTCATGGCAAGTTTCATAGATTGCCATGGGAATGGCAGCAAGGGCATAAGCTGCAACTACCGCTGCATATAGGGCCACTGTGTAGATGGCTGAAATCACATTGTAGACAGTAACCATCGATAGCTTAATCACATTCCAAACAAACAGAGAGGGGGCTTTCGCTGTATGTTTTGCAATTGAAGCTATAGTGTTTCGTTCTGGAGATTCTAAAGGAGCTGATGAGTTTGGTATCTCTTTTTCCTCAGCCCATATAAGCAACCTTTGTAAAGAATCCTCAAAAATCTGTCGGTCCATTTCATTGTGATCTGGGTATACATCAAAATAAACACTATTGATCATTTGACGAATGTCTTCGGTTTCTAAGGTTGGTATCTCCTGTAATCTTTGGTCTATGAGGACTTTCTTAACGCGCTGGTCCAAAGGACAAACGATGTCTTTAACATAAGATTTAAGCTCTGGCGAAACAGGAAAAAGAGAGTCCATTTTTTTCTCTAGTTCTTTGTCTTTTTCGTCAAGGCGCACTTCAAAATCATCAGTCAGATGGCCTACAAGCAATGGGCTTTTTGCATAGGTAATTTCATTAAACACACAGATGGGAATAACCTTAAAATTAAACTCGTAATTTATAAACTCTTCAAATATGGCAAAAAGTGGCGTTGTCAGAATAAGCGCTATATTAGTAAGAATTGACCAAGCGACAAGAGGAATCAGTGAAACAAGATTGTGAATTTGAACGAAGGTCATTTTGAGCATGTTAAACGTCAAAAGAGCTGGTGCTTTCAAAATTATATTATAGGCAACAGTGCCGATAGTATAATCCGTCCCTTTCTCTTTCTCTACCAGGATATCTTGGTATTTTTCAAAAATGTCAGTTTGGTTTATATGGTTCATATTTAACCTTAAATTATTTTACAAATATTATAAGATTTATGATGTTTTAATTCAATATATAAATAATTTAATTAATTTTATTGTATAAAATATTTTTATGTTAACTCAAATACTCATTTACTCAAATGAGTATTTGAGTTAACAGAGGGAAAAAGGAGGCTGCCATGAAAGAGACGGTGCGCATTAACTTTGAATTCCCGCGGGATGACTATCCCAAGCTCAAAATGATCTGTGCGGAAAAGGGCGTCAGTTTAAAAGACTTTGCCACTGGGCTGATCTTGCAAGCGATGGAGGATCACGACCACCTCAAGGGGGCAAAGGAGACGTTAAAGCGCCTGCGGAATAGCGGCGATGATATGGCGATCACTGAATCGACCTGGAAGATCAACGAAGGGAGTTAGCAAAAGACATAGATTACTGCTAAAATGTGGGTTCTGGTCCTTGACCAAAATCGCAGGGCGCGATAAGATTTTTATTCCAATCTCAAATTATAGGAGTAGACATGGCACCTAAGATTAAGCCTCTCGGCAAACGATTACTTGTCAAACGGTTAGAAGTGCAAGCGACAAAGGGGGGCATTCTCCTTCCCGATTCCGCCAAAGAAAAGCCTCGTCAAGGGGAAGTGGTTGCCGCAGGACCCGGCCAGACAAAAGAGGACGGATCGGTCACCCCTCTAGAGATTAAAGTGGGCGATAAGGTGCTTTTTGGCGCTTATGCCGGTACCGAGCTCAAAGAGGGCGATCATGAGGGGGACTACCTCATCATGAGCCAAGATGATGTTCTAGCAGTTGTCGAATAAGGGGGAAACTATGTCAAAGATGTTGAAATTTCACGAAGAGGCCCTCAGCTCAATCCGCAAAGGGGTTGAGACGATGGCAAAAGCTGTGATTGTCACACTGGGTCCCAAGGGGCGCAATGTGGTGATCAACCGAGGGTTTGGCGCCCCTCTTTCCACCAAAGATGGGGTCACCGTTGCCAAAGAGATCACCCTCAAGGAAAAGTTCGAAAACATGGGAGCGCAGCTCGTCAAAGAGGCCTCCTCCAAGACCAACGACGTGGCGGGAGATGGCACCACAACAGCGATCGTCCTCTCTCAAGCGATTTTCGGTGAGGGGCTCAAGTATGTCGTCGCCGGCCACAATCCGATGAGCGTCAAGCGGGGCATTGAAAAGTGTTCAGCTGCTGTCGTGACCGCCCTTCAAGCGCAAGCCAAGGAGATCTCCAAACCCGAAGAGATCCGTCAGATTGCCACCATTTCCGCGAATAACGACCCCGAAGTGGGGGCAATGATCGCTCAGGCGATGGAAAAAGTGGGTAAAGATGGGACGATCACTATTGGCGAGGCCAAGGGGATCGAGATGACCCTCGACATCAAAGAGGGGATGCAGTTTGACAAAGGGTACCTTTCACCCTACTTCGTCACCAATGCCGAAAAGATGACCGCCGAGCTCGATAGTGGCCACATCTTGATCGTCGACAAGAAGATTGGCTCGGCCAAAGAGCTCGTCCCCTTCCTTGAGAAAGTGGTCGCAGCCGGCTCCAAGCCCCTCCTCATCATTGCCGAAGATTTTGACGACGAGGCCCTCTCAACGCTCGTTGTGAATAAACTCCGCGGTGGCCTTCCACTGTGCGCGGTTAAAGCGCCTGGCTTTGGCGACCGCCGCAAAGCCCTTCTTCAAGACATTGCCACCCTCACAGGGGCAACCGTTGTCTCAGAAGAGGTGGGCCTTTCCCTCGAAACTGTCGATTGCGATGTCCTTGGCTCGGCCAAGACTATCAAAGTCGCCAAGGAAGAGACGACACTCGTCGATGGCCTCGGCAATGCGGATGCGATCCAAGAGCGCATCGCCCAGATCAAGCGGGAGCTCATGGCGACCGACTCTGACTACGACAGAGAGAAGCTCGAAGAGCGCCTCGCTAAGCTCGTCGGCGGTGTGGCTGTCATTAATGTAGGCGCTGCAACTGAGACAGAGATGAAAGAGATCAAGATGCGCGTTGAAGATGCCCTTCACGCCACGCGCGCTGCCACTCACGGCGGTGTTGTCGTGGGAGGGGGCGTCGCCCTCCTTCTCGCCTCAAAAGCCCTCGAGAACCTCAAGCTTCCTGCTGACGAAGAGGTGGGACGTGAGATCATCCGCAAGGCATGCCTCGCCCCTGTGACGGCTATCTCCAACAACTGTGGCAAGCAAGGTAATCTTGTTGCAGAGAAGATCCTCGAAAAAGGGGAGGAGAGCTTTGGATACAATGCTCTCACAGACACCTATTGCAACCTGATTGAAGCGGGTGTGATCGATCCGGCGCTGGTCCCGATCACAGCCCTGCAAAACGCCTCATCAATATCGGCGCTCATGGTCACAATTGCGGCTATGATCACCGATAAGCCCGAGCCCAAGAAAGCCCCACCACAAGGTATGGATGGCGGCATGGACCCAATGGGTGGCATGGGCGGCATGATGGGAGGTATGGGCGGTATGGGCATGATGTAAATCCCACCCTCTAGAATCAGGCCAAAAAAAAGCCCCTCATTTGCGAGGGGCTTTTTTGTTTGTATGGTGACTAGACCTTAGTCATGAGGAACGTCTACAAAATCAGCCTGGAATTGCTTTAGAGCTTGGTATTGTTCGTCAAAAGATGGTTGGTTTGGAAGGCTCTCTACTTTCTTTTCAGCCTCAGCAATAGCTCCCCGCATACCCTTTGCTATCGTAGCAAGATCTTCCTTAATTCGTTTGATATTTGCCTTTTCCTTTTTATCTTGAACGATTTCCCTGTTACGTTCAATATATGTAATAATTCTTATGATTTTTGAGGTGTTCATATTTTTTGCAATTTTCTCAGATGTAGTCTCAATATTAACTAAGGCATTTTTTAGATCATTAAGTCCATCACTGCTAAGATCTGATTCCAATGTTGTTACATATTGAAATAGGGCTTCAGAAACTTTTTCTAAATTGTAATCGTTGGAAAAGAAGCTGCTAATAAATACAAATATTTTATTAATAAAGCTTTTTTCGATAACATTGAAATTGCTATCAATAAAGTATCTGTCAGTATTGGAAGAAAACTTCAATACATTGTTTAATGTGGTTGATTCCATTTTATTTACCTATTATTGTTATTAATTTCCTTTGTTTAATTAAAATTATAACAAACAATAAATAAAAAGTAAATAAATATAGAGTAAAAATTAAATAATATTAAAAATAAATGCAGACCACTCTCCCAAGCTCGTCTGTTCCTCGAGGGACCAGCCCCATTGGGCTGTGAGCTCTAAGTAACTTTCAGTCTGTGACTTAAGGATGCCCGAGGTGATAATTTGAGCCCCCGGAGTGGCCAATTGTGAATGGACGGGCCATGCCTCCATTTGATTATAAAGGATCATATTCATCACAATAAGTGGTGAGGGGTCAATGGGCTCTTTTATCTGGGAAGCTATTGTAACCTGTGACTCTAACTCATTGATAGAGGCATTTTTACGCGTGTGCTCGAGAGCTTGAGAGTCGATGTCGAGCGCGTAAGCCCTTCTGGCTCCTAGCTTTAGGCTAGACAGGGCCAAAATCCCACTCCCACACCCAATATCGACAACAGTTGCTCCCCCTATATAAGGAGCCATGGCGGCGAGGGTGAGCTGGGTCGTCGGGTGGGAGAAATCCCCAAAGCCCGGCCCCGGCTCTAGGGTAAGGTGTTGAGGGTCAGGTCCGTAGGGAGACAGGTCTAGGGTGAATTGCCCCTCGTGGGAGAGGGGTGAGTGCTCGGCCCACTCCGCTTCCCAGCTGAGCTGAGGGGGGCTCGTTGGCTTTGTGTGGGTGAGTTTGGGCGTTTTTTGGATTTTGCCCCCAATGAGCACCTCGCCGGACGTTGCGTCTTCGATGACATAGGTGAACGTAAGCCCCTGGTCCTCAAGTTCTTCTACGGCAAGATCTTGGTCTTTGCCCTTGATGAGTTGAAAGCAAACGTCCTCTTCCATGGAAGCATTATCCCTCATAGGGAGTTTTTAAGCTATGGATTGCATTCCCAACTTTTGAATGATTTTAATTACATTTTATTGTTTTTTGTTTAATTATATATTTTAATTAAATAATTATTATGTTAAAATTATTTATTATGAATAGTTTAAATAAAATTCCAGCTGGCATTATTGAGCATAATGGCAAACAGTTTCAAGTATATATGTCTCTCAATGATGATTCGGGTCATGAACTTCCCCTCTCTGATTGGGAGCGGTCTCAGTTGAATTCTGAGGCTATCAAAGACGCATCTCTCAGCGCGCTTCGAAATATCATTGATAAAGAGGTGGCTCAGTCTCCTGATCTCAGAGAAAAAGACATAAGAGTTATTAAAAATGATGAGATAATAACCTCTGATAATGTTAGTTATTCAATTTCAGAGTCTAGTTCTCTTGAAAATGTCCTCCAAATGGTGAGCAAAATTTATGCCCTGTTTGAGAAAGTGAAGACGGATTTTGTCCAATATCTCAAGGAGCAGGTGGGACAATTGAAAGGCTGCATTGATTCTCAGCAGGATGATTATGGGAATGTGATCAATCAATTGCTTGTTAATTATGGTAAAGGGGGAGAGAACTACTTTTGGAACTTACAAGAGCACTCAAAAAAGCTGGGATTTGATGTTATCGAAGGAGCTGCAGGATGGGTTAGGGACTATAAACTCAAAGATAGTCAAGGAAATTTTAAATGCTCGACTTACGATAAAACTCAAGTCAAAGCTATTAATAAGATCCGTTCTCCATGGGGTGATGGTTTAGGACGTTCGTTTGAAACGATGGGCACGGTTGGACGCAACGGATTTTACAAAAATAGCCATGAAGGGACAGGTTTAGATCAAAATGGGATTGATAAAACCTACTCTTACTTTGAAGGGGGCAATCTTCTCTATGTGAGTGATCCGTATGGTCACCGCTATGCAATTTATGGAAAATATCATTTCGATATTACTAATAATATTTACAAATATCACTACGACAAAGATTACTCAAAATATATAAAAAATACCCTTCTTCCAAAGGAGTACGATGTTGAAAGTCATCGGTGCATTTGTCTCCCACAGATAGCCTATCACCTTGATGTTTTGCTAAAAAAAGGGCCAGGGAATGTATTTTTCATGCAAGATTTTTCAGAAACGATAAAATTTCTAGAAAAAATTCGGACAGAGAACAAAGAAGACCTCACAAACGATGAATTAGAGCTGATTAGTATCTATATTGATCATGCAAGAACAATAGAGGAGCGGGGCAATCAAATCATGCAGCAGGCAAAAGACGCTCTTGAAGCGTGCGAATTCCTTCCTATTAATTCGATAAAGGCACAGATTATTAAGGATATTGAATTTTTAAAACAGCTGTCGAGCCATCCAATCATGATAGAACAATTAGATAAAATTATCTTATTAGTCAGTGCCTCTAAAACACTTGTTGAGATGGAAAGGGCTGTACTTCCTAAGTTAGATACTGAGGGAGCCTCAGATATCGTTGAAAAGACATTTGAATGCATTCGGGAAAGAATCACAAAGAACCATTTTAAGGTAGTTCCCACTCCAGGAGCCTTTTTGGCGCCTAAATATGACGGAAGAAGCGTCAACTTTTTTAATTCAATTTCTGGATTTTCTCCAAAAACCAAAAGGCATTATACGATCGTTCCAGGCAGCAGTATGGGGACTACACTAGGCTCTATACTGATGAAGTATCATAAGCAATTTTTAGAAGAGAATTGCGGCTCGAATCTCGATGTCTACTTTATTGGGTACAACCCCAATAATAAAAATGACTTTTCTCAGGCAGATTATCTGACTAACAATTTCCATGCCGGTCCGCACTGCGCAAGCTTTGAGCTGGCCCACTCAACCGGCCCCAGCTATTCGATTCTCTAAATAATACTCCGTAGCCCTGAATGCTACCCATCATCCCTCACAACTACGTAAGCCTTTGTTCTTTAATGAATTAATGGCAGACGTTTCCAATCAAGGAAGCATTATCATCTATCGAAAATTTTATAGTATGGATTGCATTCCATAGTTTAATATGATAATATTGGATTGCATTCCATAGTAGGTTTACGATGTTAGACGAGCTAAGACGGTTGAGTCAAAAATTTTTAAAACTTAAGAACAGTCAATACAGGCGGTATTTGATCCAAGATCAGACGTTTGATCACAGGCTATCGGTGATTATTGGACAGAGAGGTGTGGGTAAAACGACGACATTGGTCCAATCGCTCCTTGATCGAGCTAAGGGAGACCGGTTTGATGCGAAAATTCTCTATGTTCAGGCTGATCACTTCCAGATGGGGAAGGTTCGTCTTTACGAGATTGCCGACCGGTTTCAAATGGAGGGGGGGCGCCACCTTGCGATTGATGAAATTCACAAGTACCCCGATTGGTCCAAAGAGCTTAAGAGTATCTATGACACGTTCCCTCAGCTCAGTGTGATGGCGTCGGGAAGTTCGGCGTTAGAGATCCACAAAGGGAGTCACGATCTTGTCCGACGAGCCCTTTGTTTTCCAATGTTTGGGATGTCCTTTCGTGAGTTTTTAGAGATGTCTTATGGTCTCAAGCTCCCCATTTTTTCCCTTGAAGAGATTGTTTCACGACATACAGCTTTTGCAGAGGAGGTTATTGAGGCTTTAGACGTGTTAGAGAAAAAGGTGATGGTTGAGTTCCATCGTTACCTTAAGGTGGGCTATTTCCCTTACTTTTTTGAGTTAAAGAGTGAAAGTGCCTACAAGATGACACTAGAGCAGAATCTCCATGCCACTGTTGAATCAGATCTAACGGCTATTTTTCCCCGTTTGAGTGGGCACAGTCTCAAAAAAATGAAAGATCTCATTGTGTTCATTGCAAATTCTGTCCCTTTCACGGTGAATTGGACGAATATATTGAAAGCTCTCGATGTGGGAGATGTCCGCACAGTTAAAGGGTATTTTAAGCATTTAGAACAGGCGCAGATTATTCGCTCTTTGCCACGAGCGACCGACAAATTCTCTCGCCTTGAGTCGGCTGAGAAGGTTTTTTTAGACAATCCCAATCAACTCTGTGCGATCTCTACAGGGGGCATCAATCAAGGCACCTTGCGCGAGACTTTCTTGCTCTCTATGCTGGCCAAGGATCACCGCGCTGCAGCCCCAAAAAATGGGGATTTTGTGATCAATGGCGATATAGTGATTGAAGTTGGAGGGGCATCAAAAACGGCTCGTCAGATTAAAAGTGAAAAAAACGGGTATCTCGCCTGTGACAATTTAGAAGTGGGAGCCGGTCGAAAAATTCCCCTTTGGCTCTTTGGTTGTCTCTATTAGAGTCTGTCTGCGAATTTAAATTTCGATCGATTTTTAGGTTCTTTTGAGCCAATTTTCAAGTTTTTATCGTGGGGTTATATACGAATGTTGATATTACCCCACGATAAAAACTTGAAAATTGGCCAAAATAATCCAAAAACTCGATTAAAGTTAAATCACAGACAGACTCTTAGCGGGAGCGCCAGAATGAGGGGGCGAAAAGGAGCAAGAAGGCAAAGAACTCGAGGCGGCCTAGCAGCATCCAGAGGATCATGACGATTTTTGAGAAGGTGGTGAGGATAGCGCAGGTCCCCGATGGCCCCGCGGCAGAAAAGGCCATGCCGACGTTGTTGATGCTGCAGCTGACAAGTCCTAAGGAGGTGGTAGGATCGATCCCATCAAAGATGAGGAGCAGGGCACCGAGGGCCGAGAGGGCGATGATCACCCAGAAGTAGACAAAGATGCTCGAGAGGGTTTTCTGCCCGATATCTTTTTCCCCAATTTTTACGTTGCGCACAACCTCGGGGCGGTAGAGGGATTCGAGTTTCACTTTGACCGCCTTAAAGGTGATGAGGTGACGGACAGTTTTGATGCCCCCCGCCGTTGAGCCCGACATGCCGCCGATATACATGGCAATCAGGAGAATGGCTTGGGCGCCAAAGGGCCAGATATCGAAGTTTTTTGTGAAGAAGCCAGTCGAGGTCATGAAGCTGACAAATTGGAAGGTGCCAGCGCGGATGGTATCTAGGATGCCGCCGAGGGGAATGATGAGGTTGTGGGAGAGGAGTTGCCAGGCGACAAAGGCACATCCGAGAAAGACGGTGACGAGAAAGAGAAAGAACTCGGGTTCGTAGAGTTTGTAGATTTTCCCTTTGATGCAAAAAAAGTAGAGGCCAAAGTTGATCGAGCCAAGGATCATAAAGAGGATCACTATCCACTCGGTGGCGGGGGAGTTGTAGGCGCCGATGCTCGCCCCTTTGATGCTAAAGCCGCCGGTGCTGATGCTCGAGAAGGTGATGGTGACGGCGTCAAAGAGGGGCATCTCTTGGTTAAAGACGCGCAGGGCCAGGATCTGCAAGATGGTCAGGCCGAGGTAGATTTTCCAAAGGTTGCTTGCTGTCTCTCGAATGCGGGGGGTGATCGACTCTTTAAAGGGGCCGGTGACTTCGGCCTCAAAGAGAAATTTTCCTCCGATAGCGAGGGCGGGAAAGATGGTGATGAATAGGATGATGATCCCAAGGCCCCCAATCCACTGCAAAAAACTCCGCCAAAAGAGGATGGGGGGTGAGACGGCACTGATGCCCTCTTCAATGACTTCTCCCGTTTCGGGGTGTTTGAGGGGGGTGATGGTCCCTCTAAAGAGGTAGATTTTTTTCCCGTCGAGAGTCTCAACTTGGGAAGGGAGCTCTTCGCCGGTGAGTTTATCGAAGGTTTTGGGGTAGATGACAGAGGCACCGGTCGTGGTGAGGCCGGAGACGGTCTCAAAGAGGGCGTCGATGGGGCGATCGATGGTTTTGGTGAGGTAGAAGGGGAGGGCGGAGATGATGGAGGTGATGATCCAGACAATGGGGACGAGGAGGAGGCTCTCTCGTCTGTAGAGCTCGCCGCTGCGCTTGCGTCCGAGAAAGCGGCAGAGGAAGGTGAGCCCGAGACTGATGGCAAAGGTGATGGCAAAGCTGAGTGTGGCGATATAGGGGGGGTGGAGGTAGTCTGTGGAGAAGAATTCGTAGTAGAGGGCGACGCCAATAGGGAGGAGGAGGATCAAGGAGAAGATGAAGAAGAAGTGGGAGAGAACTTTGGCGAGGTCAAAGATGCGCACGGCTAGAAGATCTCCTTGATGGCGCCGACAAGGTCGGGGGTGATGATCACGATCACGGTGTCGCCTGGGGCGACGATCCGCTCCCCTTTGGCAATCATGATTTGGCCTCGGTTTTCAATGAGGGCGATGAGGCACCCCTTGGGAAGGAGGTGGGTGAGGTCGAAGATGGGAATGCCGGCAATTTTGGTGGTGGCTGAGACTTTGAGCTCCATGATCACAATCTGGTTTTCGTAGAGGGTGCGGGTGGAGACGGCGCTCTCGGCGTGGATGAAGCTGAGGATGCGGGAGACGATCCCCTCCTTTTCGGAGAGGGCGTAGTCGATCCCTAAGCGCTTGAGAAGGTGGGCGTGGCGCATGTCGGAGACGAGGGCGTAGACACTCGAGGCGCCCGCTTCTTGGGCGAGGGAGGCGGTGAGGATGTTGAACTCGGTTGAGGGGGTGGCCGATAGAAAGACGTCGCACCGGTCGACCCGCTCGGAGAGGAGAAAGCTCAAGTTGGAGGGGTCTTGCTGCATCACGGTGACCTCGCTGTGGTCCTGGGCCAGGGCCTGGCAGGCCTCTTCACTCTCTTCGATCACTTTCACGTGGATGTTGTGATTTTTTAAGATGGTGACGAGGTGAGATGTGATTTTGTTGGCGCCGGCGATGATGGCGTTTTCGACTTTTTTTGTGGGGAGGCCAAATCGCTTGGGCATCTCGAGAATGGTGGAGGTCTCCCCCACAAATGTGACCTCGTCCCCGGCAATGAGCTCATCGCTGCCGAAGGGGATGATCACTTGGGTCTCTTCGTGAGACTCAAAGCGTCTTTTGCGCCGGATGACGCCGACAAGGAGGTCGTCGCCAAAGTCGATGTGTTTGAGCTGGCGCGTTTCCCACGTCTCGGGCATCACGACGGTGCGCATCTGCACGGCGCCGTGGGCAAACGTCTCGATGGCGACAGAGCCGGGATTGCTGATCACTTTAAAGAGGTCGTGGGCGACGATCACCTCGGGGGCAATGATGTGGTCGACAAAGAAGAGGCGGTCGATATCGAGGCGGGTGTGGTCGAGAAACTTGGGGTTGGTGATGGCGGCCACGGTGATGGGGTAACCGAGGTTTTTAGCGATGGAGCAGGCGAGGAGGTTGGTGCTATCGTGGGGGGCTAAGGCGACAAAGAGCTTGGGCTTTTGCTCGAGCAGACTATCGAGCACGCTCCAGTCGGTCTCATTGGCAACTAAGGTCGCGATGTCAAGGGAGCGGGCCAAGCTCTCCAGCCGCTTTTGGTCGGGATCGATGAGGATCACGTTCTCCTGCTCTTCGGAAAGGACGGAGGCGAGATAGAGTCCTAAATCGCTGGCGCCAGCTATAACGATGCTCATAAGAGAATAAACTTTTATTTTTACAATAGTTCATCTTGATCAAAAATGGAAGATCCGTCATCATAGATTAACTATTTGCACCGGTAGCTCAATTGGATAGAGTACCTGGCTACGAACCAGGCGGTTAGAGGTTCAAGTCCTCTCCGGTGCATATGTTTATCGATGTTATCCCCTCTGGGCCCTTTGCGACGAATGCCATTTTGATCACGTGTGAAACCACGAGCAAGGCGATCGCTATCGACCCCGCTCCCTCGAGTAGAGAGCTCCTTTTGCAAAAGGCTAAAGAGCGCAGCGCGACTATCGAGGCCATCTACTTGACGCACAGCCACTGGGATCACATCGCAGATGCAAACGCCTTAAAAGAGGCCCTCTCGGTTCCCATCCATATCCACCCTCTCGATCGCAAAAATCTAGAGGAGCCGGGCAGCGACAGCCTGCCCCTCTTCATTCCCATCGAAGGGACGCAAGGGGCTCGCGATTTATTGCCAGGCCAAGACCATAGCGTGGGCGATCACCACTTTACCGTGATCCACCTGCCGGGGCACTCGCCGGGTGGCGTGGGGCTCTACTTTGAAAAGGAGCACGTCTTGATCGCGGGCGACACCCTTTTTAAGGGGGCAATAGGTAGGCTCGATCTCCCGACAGCTGAGCCCGACAAGATGTGGGACTCGCTGAAGAGATTGAGTGAGCTGCCTAAAGAGACGATTGTCTATCCGGGTCATGGAGACCCGACAACGATTGGAAATGAGTCCTGGCTCAGCCGGGCGAAAGAAATTTTTAGTTAGAAGCGGAGGACCTATGAACTGCACCCTTATTGGAAACAAAGCCCCATCATTTAGCGCAAAAGCGGCGCTGCGCGATCAAATCATTGATAACTTTAGCCTCGATGACATGCAGGGCAAATATGTGGTCTTCTTTTTCTACCCCTTAGACTTCACCTTTGTCTGCCCTACCGAGCTTCACGCTTTTGAGGAGCGCCTAGAAGATTTTAAGAAGCGGGGCGCTGAGGTGGTCGGATGCTCAATCGACAGCTGCTTTTCCCATTTAGCCTGGCTCCGCACACCCAAGGCTCAAGGGGGGATTGAGGGTGTCTCTTACCCGATCGTCGCCGATCTCAACAAAGAGATTGCCCGATCATTCCAAGTTCTCAAAGAGGACGAGGGTCTGGCCTACCGCGGTCTTTTCTTGATTGACCGCGAAGGGATTGTCCGCCACCTCGTGGTGAATGATCTGCCTTTAGGTCGCTCTGTTGAGGAAGCGCTGCGTATGTTAGATGCCTTGATTTTCCACGAAGAGCACGGCGAAGTGTGCCCTGCCAATTGGAATGGTGGCGATAAGGGGATGGTCCCTACACACGAAGGCGTCTCTAGCTACCTCAGCTAGGAAAATCGGGGAGAAATAAATTGTCTCCAATCCACTCAAAAGCCCTCTCATACCATGGAGAGGGTTCTTTCATTTGTTTCCCAAATGTAAAGTCACTAAGCACCGCAGCCTGATTACAATTAGGGCAGGCGTTATACCTTTTTAGATACTTCAGTAAGAAATTCGGGGTACAGCCAATGGTGCAGGAAGAGTGGTAGTAGCATTTCTGTGAAGACTTATATTCCTGTATCATGGGACCGGATGCTACCACACGTCAAGATTTTGTAAAAGCAAGGGCTCAGCACTCCAGGCAGCAAAATATGTCAAAATACTCTAGCACTGTCTCCCACCACTTTGGTTTAGCTTGTGCCCCTTGTCTTTGAAAGATATAATCTTGACTTCTGACTTCCCGGTTACACATGGGACAGGTCGTGTGATTTGCAAAATGTTTTTCATAAAACTCTTGGCTTATTGTCCACCCACACCGATAGTGGTAATAGCCTGCTGTTGAATGTCCATTGACCCGATCCATAAAGGGAGAGGGTACCAATTTTCCGATAAAAGTTAAAGATTTGATATTCCCTAAGACCCTGATTGCTACCAATTCGTTTTCCAAGGAATTTTCGATTTTCTTCCAGATTGCAGGTGGCATTTTACCCACATACTTCGTAAAGTAGGGGGTGAAATGCCCCCTGTGAGATGGGAGAAAAGAAAAATTCAAGGGGAAACGAAGGGGTAGCAATTAGGGTCTAAGGAAGTTGATACGATCCCCGCAAAAAAAGGAGAAAATATGGTTGCAAAGTGTGCAATGGAGTTAAGCCCAAGTGATGTATCACAGCTGTTATCCCTTCCAGATACTTATGCCCCTTCAGAAATTGGGAATGAGAGTGAAAACTTCATTGTTGGGGATAAGATCAGTGTCTCTTTTGATTTGAGAGCGAATCAGTCAGTAAAGTATCGGCATATTTTCATTTTTGGTGATGCGACATTCAAAACACCTGATGCGATCAATGACTCTCAAAGTGGAACCCTTCTTGTAGACAGAAGCCTTGTTGTTTTTGGACAATTGACAACGGATCGTGTGAACATTGTTGCCGAAAGTCAGGTTCAATTCGGCAGCAGATGTGACAGAGAGAGATTTTTTAGAGTCTTACGGGGGTGTGTTTTAGAATGGAGGGCCATGCAAAGAGAAAAAGTAGGCAAAATTGGTCTTCAGTCCATTCTCGTGTAATGAAGGGGTAGCAATCAGGGTCTTTGGGGTATTAGGCGGTGAGGTAGTCGTAAAGGTCTTGCTCGGTCGTCATGAGAAAACTATTTGTGGTCTCAAGGATGGGGGCTGTGGCCTCGATGATCTCACTGTCGCCCACGCCAGGAAGGCAGAGGGCAGCTAGGTTAGGAAGCTCCTCTTTTGACGTGTAGAGAAGCTTGAAGCCGTGGTAGTAGTCTGCGCGGCTAAATCCCTCATTCTCAACGCGGACAAAGAGAACAGTGTGCTTGTAAAGAAGGGCCTGGACGGCAAAGTCTATGCCGCGGGAGTTCTCGGGCGCCTGCCCCAGCTTGCTGAGGAGCTGCTCGAGATCGTGTATGGGGAGTAGGGTATTGAAAGCCCCTTTTTCAGCTTCACCGAAAAGGGCAATAGTATAATGACTCATACCCTTTTCAATATTATTAATTGTGATTTAAATCAATTAATTACTATTTAATTCTTCTTCTATCTCAATTAAACGATTATATTTTGCAACGCGATCGGAGCGGCAGAGGGAGCCTGTTTTGATCTGCCCCGATCGGGTGGCGACGGCAAGGTCGGCGATGAAGGTGTCGGCGGTCTCTCCCGAGCGGTGGGAGATGATGGCTTTGAAGCCGTGGCTTTTGGCCATTTCGATTGTCTCGAGGGTTTCTGTGAGGGTGCCAATTTGGTTGAGCTTGATGAGGATGGCATTGGCCGCTTTGGTCTCGATCCCTTTTTGAAGGAATTTGGGGTTGGTGACAAAGAGGTCGTCGCCGACGATTTGGAGGCGGTCGCCGAGTGTCTCTGTGAAGTGGACCCACCCCTCCCAGTCGTTCTCGTCGAGGCCATCTTCGATAGAGTCGATGGGGTAGGCGTCGATAAGTTTAGCGTAATTTGCCACCATCTCTTCCGATGTGAAGCTTTTGAACTCGTCGCCGCGCAGTTTTTTCTTTTTCTCGATGTAGGATTTGGTCTTTTTGTCGTAAAACTCGGAGGCGGCGGGATCTAGGGCGATGGTGACTTGTGCGCCCGGTTTGTACCCCGCTTTTTCGATCGCTTTGACGATGAGGTCGAGGGCCTCTTCGTTGGAGGAGAGGTTGGGGGCAAAGCCCCCCTCATCGCCGACGGAGGTGGTGTGCCCTTTTTCCTTGAGGAGGCTTTTGAGGGCGTGGAAGATCTCAGCGCCGTAGCGGATCGCTTCGGTGCAGCTCGGAGCGCCGATGGGGCGGATCATGAACTCTTGAAAATCGAGGGAGTTGTCGGCGTGGGCGCCGCCATTAAGGATGTTCATCATGGGGATGGGCATGGAGAGGGGGCCGGGGCCACCTAAGTAGCGGTAGAGGGGGACCATTTGGCTGTCGGCGGCAGCTCTTGCGATGGCAAGGGAGACGCCTAAGATGGCGTTGGCACCAAAGTTGCCCTTGTTGTCGGTTTTGTCGGCGTCAATCATCACCTTGTCGAGGTGGGTTTGATTGAGGATGGGCTCGCCGAGGATGAGTTTGGCAATGGGGCCGTTGACGTTGGCGACGGCACTTTTTACCCCTTTGCCAAGGTACCGCTTTTTATCTTTGTCGCGCAGCTCGAGCGCCTCGTGCTCACCGGTCGAGGCCCCTGAGGGGACGGCCGCGATGCCAATAGCGCCATCGTTGGTTTCAACTGTGACTTGTATTGTGGGGTTCCCTCTTGAATCGAGGATTTCCCGTCCGTGAACGCGAGAGATCTTACACATGTGAATCTTTCCTTGAATTTGTTACGTGGGGAGATTACCACAGCGTCACTTTTTTCTCAAAGGAGGGAGAGGTAAGAGTGGTAGCGCAGAGGGGAGATCTCCCCTTTGTCGACCTTCTCTTTGACGGCGCACCCCGGTTCGTGGAGGTGGCGGCAGTTGGGGTATTTGCACGCAAAGCTCGCCTCGTGGATCTCGGTGAAATAGGTTTGTAGATCTTGCTCGGTGAGATCCCACATCCCAAAGCTTTTGATGCCGGGGGTGTCGATAAGGAAGGCTCCCTCTTCTAGGGGGATCATGCGGGAGGCGGTTGTGGTGTGGGCGCCCTTGCGGGTCTTTTCGACGACAGCGCCAGTTGTGAGGGTGAGGCCGGTGATGGCGTTGATGATGGAGGTCTTGCCAGCTCCGGACTGCCCAGAGAAAACGCTCACCTTCTCGCTCATGAGCTCTTTGATCGTCTCGAGCCCCTCGCTGTCGATGGTCGAGGTGGGGATGATGGGGATATTGAGATCGCGGTAGATCGATTTGAGGGCATCGAAGAGGGCGATCTCTTCGCAGATGATTTTCTCTGAGAGGTTGGGGGGGAATTGGACGAGGTCGGTCTTGTTGATGACGATGATGGGCGCCATGTTGCCTTGCCTTGCGGCGATGATGTAGCGGTCGATGAGGGAGGGCTTGAGTTTGGGGGCAAAGAGGGAGACGACGATGAAGACTTGGTCGATGTTGGCGGCGATGAATTGCTCTTTAGACCCTTTAAAGTGGGCGCGGCGGGAGAGGGCGGAGTGGCGCTCGTCGATATGGACAATCCGGCAAAGCTCCCCCTCCTTGGGGTAAAAGCGGACGAAGTCGCCGACGATGATGAGGTTGCGGGCCGATGTGCGCTCTTTTTTCAGCGAGCCGGTGAGGGCGCCCTCATAGCGGGCCCCTTGGCACAAGATATCGACGCGATCCCCTTCAAGGGAGAGGACGCGTCCCCGTTTGAGGTTGGGGTCATTGGGGACCTCCTGGGCTTTTACCTTGTCTTGATCGCTCTTTTTGTACTTGGAGCGGTCTTTTTTTTGCAGGGTCTTGCGCAACTTCTTTTCGTGCTTTTTTGACCCTTTGCGGTGGTAGTGCTCTTCGTAGTCTAAGTGGTGGTCTTTTCCCATAACTTGTACATTAAAATTGAGCCGGCGATGGCGACGTTGAGTGAATCTATTTTTCCCGACATGGGAAGGTGGACTTTTGTCCCAGTGAGATCTTGGCTCACACCGTGGGCCTCGTTGCCCAAGACGAGCATGAGGGGTTTGTCTTTGGAGACACTCTCAATGGCGTCACCCTCTAAATCGGCAATCAAAGCGTGTTGCGTTGCATCGGGAAGGGGGGCCATCTGCATGGGGAGAAGGAATGTCGCCCCCTTGGCTGCGCGCAGGGCCTTGTCGTTAAAGGGGTCGACGCACGAGGGGGAGAGCATCGCCCCCTCAAAGCCAAATGCGAGGGCCGATCTGAGGAGTGTCCCCATATTGCCTGGGTCAGAAATCCCATCGAGTCCAAGTATCAGCGTTTTGCTTTTAAGATCACAAAATTTCGGGAGGGAGACCACACCCAAAATGGGTTCGGGGTGGGGGAGCCCGGTGATTTTTTTGATCAAGTCGATGGGGACAGTGAGGGGCTCATCTGCTCGAATATCGGAAGGCTGAGTTGAGAGGATTTGATGAATGTGAACGTGGGGGGCGATCTCCCTTAGAATTTTTTCACCCAAGACGATGGCTTTGCCAGCGGAATATCTAGCCTTTTTTGAGTGGCAAAGACTAAACAGTTCTTTGACAATAGGGTGCTTGCGACTTGTGATTTTTTTCATAGGTTTGGTGACTATTATTACATATTTATTAAGTTCACTCAAGCCAAGAAAAAGTCTCTCAAGCCAACTCCCCTGATCAAAGTTCTTTAAAAATAATCATGGGGTTTTTGTCTACTCTTCGAATAGTCCTGGATTGAAACATAAAATTAATTCTGGAAGGGGGGGGGGACTGTGTTTGAGTACATAATCGTATGCTGTAAAATCATCGTTATTTTCCAAGCTCGTATCAATCCCATGATTGATAAGCTTTTCAGCCATTACGCGATAGATGGTTTTTTGAGTTGGGGACTGTTCTTCTATACATCGTATGACTGCATAGTGAAGGGCTGAATTCCCTGAGTCATCCACATCATTGATATTTAAATCGGAATGGGTGAGTAAACGATCAAAAAATAGTAGTTCACCTCTGTTAATCGATTGAATTAAGGGTGTGAGCCCATCCAAGGCTTTGTTATTCACATCGACGTGATAGCAGTTGAGGAATTGGGAAAAAAACTGGATATGATCTGTGGATAGAGAGTCTATGGCAATATGGATGGGGGCATACCCGTCCCTATCGAGACAATTGACCTCAAAGTCTAGCTCTACGATCATATCAATCGTTGCATCATAGCTATCTTCATCTTTAAATTCATTATTATCAATAATATTACATACTTCGGGGTAATTTTGATTGATATAGTGATTTAAATTGTAATAACAGGAAATCATGACTTAATTATATAAATATATAATATTATACCACAATAAATAAAATAATTTTTATGCGAGCTGTTTTTGTAGAAAAAAATTAATGGTTCCGACAGGATCGTGTTAATGGGACAAACTCAGCGCACACGCAAGATTATATGGCGTCTTGTCGCCGGCATTATCACCTTTTTGGTGCTGCCACTGGTTGTATTTCTTTCATATGCTTATCACAGGGCTTACAAGGCGCGGGTCAACGATGTCTTTGTCACTTTGGAGCTTTTGGAAAAGAGTGAGGTCTTTCTCCTCGATCAATTGCTCATCGCTCGCTTTCAAATTCTCGACACTGCGGCCTTCTTGTTAAAAACCCAGGCTGATCCGAGCACTTTCTCGCTCAAGGAGATGAATGAGGTCTTTGCTCAGCAGCCGACCAATGAGATGCTCTTTGTCGCTAAGAAGGGCGATCAGTGGATTTGTCAGGCGGCCTCCAAGGGGAATTTTTTGGGGACAGACTACTCCGAGCTTGTGAGGGGCTCTAAGGAGGTCAAGCCAGGCTACACGCTGTTTGCGGGGATTGATCCCGAAACGCGGGTGCACACACTCTACATTGGGAAAGAGGTGAAGGGGGGGTGGATCTTTTTAACGTACCATGCCAATCGGTTGATTCAGGATCTCTCCATTTTGCAAAACACGGAGATCCCCATGTCGTTCTCTCTCCTCAATAGTGAGGGGATGGTGATTGCGACAAGCGATCCCGACCTAATAGGGGTTTTGTTTGGCCCTAAGGGGGTTAAGATCAAGGGGTCGACGTTCACTTATGATAATGTGACGCGCATTGGGATCAAACGCCCCATACCGATGACCCCGTACTCGTTGCTCTTCGATGTCAACAGCTCGTACATTTTAGCCCCTTTGCGCCGCAATTTGGTGGAGATGGTGATCTTTTTTGCGGTGATTGTCGCTTTTGGGGCGCTCGCGGCTCTTTATCTCACGCGGCGCATTGCCAAACCCCTCGATCAGCTCTCTCATGTGATGGGGAAAGTGAGGGATGGGGATCTTTCGGCTCGCTATGAGAAGGATCGCTTTGGCTACGACATCAATGAAGTGGGACTCACCTTCAATGGGATGCTCGATCAACTCTTGACGCAGATGGATGAGAGGCGGCGCGCTGAGGTGCAAAAGGAGGCCCTTAAGAGTGAGCTGGCTCTCGGTCAGTCGGTTCAGCGGGCTCTGCTCCCTCAGAGTTTGCCCGATCTGAAGGGGCTCAACGTCGCGACGCACTTTGCGGCAGCTAAGGAGGTTGGGGGAGATTTTTACGATCTTTTCCGCTGTGAGGATGGCCGTTTGCAGATTGTCATTTGTGATGTCTCGGGCAAGGGGATCTTTGCCTGCTTTTACTCGTTGATTTTGCGGAGCTATTTGCGGGGGATCGATGGGCAAAATATTGAGGAATCGATCCTCAAAGCGAATCGCCTTTTCACTCAAGATAGTGGCCCCTCTTCGGTCTTTGCCACAGTCTGGATCGGGTGGCTCGATTTGGCCTCATTTGATCTTGAATATGTCTCTTTAGGGCACAATCCCCCATTAGTTTTAAGAAAAAATGGGGAATTAGAGACTTTGCAAGGGGAAGGGATGGCTCTTGGTGTGACTGATGAGATTGCCTTTTCATTAAAGACCACGCAGCTCAACAAAGGGGATCTTTTCCTTGGCTACACCGATGGGGTGATCGATACCCATAACCTTCAAGATGAGACATTTGGGGTGGATCGCTTGGAGGCGTTTCTTAAAAGTCAGCAGGGAAAAATGCCAGAGGATGTTGCCGGCGATTTGCTAGAGGAGCTCGCTCTTTTTGGTCAAGGGCGCCCTCTATTTGATGATTTAACCCTCCTTTCTCTCTCTCGCAAGTATTGAGGACTAATACTTAATCTTTTATTTTGAAAAAAAGATTAGGTATTTTTGATGAAGACGTCTCTTGTTTTCTTACTTTTCCTTCCATCACTTTTTGCCCAACCGCAGCAAGGGGATGTGGTCTCTGGACAGGCATCATTTTCTACTAATGGAAACCAAATGCTCATTCGTGCTGATGATCAGACGATCATTAATTGGGACTCTTTCTCAGTAGGCCAAGGGGAAATCACCCATTTTATCAATGATGGATGGGTGCTCAATCACGTGAGTGGGGGGCAGCGTAGCGACATTTTGGGACAGCTCACTTCGAGTGGGCAGCTCATGCTTCTCAATGCGTCAGGTCTCTACATAGGTGATCAGGCGGTGATCGAGGCCAAGAGTTTCATTGGGTCCACGTTAGATACGATAGATTTCCAAGGAGCTGACTTTTTATTTACAGGTGAGGGGAGTGAGATTGTCAACTTAGGCACGATCTGCGCAACCGATGGGAATCTCTACTTGATCTCACGCTTAATCGATAATCAAGGTTCGCTAGAAGCGCTAGGTGGCGAGGTGGGCCTTGCCACCGGGACAAAAGTGCTATTGAGACGGGAGGGGGATAAGTACTTTTCGTTTGAGATGCAGTCGACCGAATTTGCCGATCCGTACGAGGTAGCGATTCACACAAGTGGACATATCGAAGCGACAAAAGTTGAAGAGCGGGGGGGACGGATTTTCTTGGTGGCGGATGATGGGTGCTCTCAAGTCACTGGAACAATTGCCGCTGACGAGGTGGGTGTATTTGGTGATGAGGTCTTTGTCACCCAAAACGCTGAGATCAAAGCCCTGAGTGGGCGCGTGATGATTGGGGGAGACTACCAAGGGGCTAATCAAGAGGTCCCCAACTCACTTTGCACCTACGTTGGTGAAGATGTCACAATCGATGTGAGTGGTGGGGAAAAGGGCGATGCCGGCTCAGTGATTGTCTGGTCGGATGGGACGGCCGAGTTTTATGGGGCGATCAATGCGCGCGGTGGTGATGAGGGGGGAGATGGGGGCTTTGTTGAGGTCTCAGGTCTTAAGTCATTTGTCTATCGCGGACGGGCCGACAGACGGGCTCCTTTCGGAAAATCGGGAAAACTCCTGCTCGATCCCGAGGCCGACATTGTGATCAATGCGGTCGGGCCGACATCGGGGGGATCGTTCACGGGCTCACCCACGCAGTTTGTCCCAACACTTGTTGCCCCAGTGATATTAAATACCAATTTACAGGATGAGCTTGCTTTAGGAGACGTCGAAATTGTGACAGGTCCCATTGTCCCAACAGGGGGATCGGGGACAGTGACAATCTCGGCCAATGTCGCGTGGTCGGCCAATACAGAGTTTGCGATCACTGCCGCTCAAAGTGTCACAGTGGGCTCGGGATTCACCGTGTCAAACACAGGGACAGGGGCCGGGAATGCGGTCAACTTTGTCGCTAATTCCGGGGGAGCGACAACAGGGACGTTCATAGGGATTGAAGTCGATGGGACGATCACATCGGTCAGTCGCAACATTGTGCTCGACGGGACCGGGGGAGATACAGGAGCGAGCAATGATGGGATTGAAATCTCCAGCACAGGGCTCATCTCTTCAACGGGGACAGGAACGGATGCGGCGACCATCACTTTGACGGGAACAGCGGGAGGAGGAACGTCGGATGGAGTTGGGGTCACAATAGATGGAACGGGGACGCGGCTCACCTCAATTGACGGCAATATTAGCATTACTGGAACAGGGGCTGGAACAGGGACAGGGGCCCATGGGATTTTCATAGACAGTTGTACTGTGAGCTCGACGGGCACGGGGGCGAATGCCGCTACGATCACATTAATGGGGACGGGGTCCTCAGGGGGAACAACTCCCATTGGGATCCTTCTCGATGGGACGTCGCCAACAGTCACAACGGCCGATGGCGATCTTTCGATGACAGGTTTAGGATCGGGAACGTCCGGTACCGGGATTGAGTCCGACTTTGGAAATATCACGTCCTCTGGAGCGGGGATAATCACTCTCAATGGAACCGGTGGCTCAGCGGGAGCTAACTGCAAAGGAATTGAGTTAAGCACAAGCATTGTTACTACGTCATCGACTGGAAATATTAACATCACCGGAATAGGGGGAGGTGATGGGACAGCTGATAGCAATATTGGTATGGATCTAAGAGCCTCGACCGTTGAATCGACAGGCACTGGCGCAAGTAGTGGCACGATCACGATCACAGGCACAGGGGGAACTGGAACATTTGATAACCTCGGAATTTTGCTGCCAACTTCATTCCCATCTGCGACTGTTTCGTCTGTTGATGGTGACATTATATTGATGGGAACTGGAGGAACGGGAACCTCCGATAACGAAGGGATTGAGATTGGGGGCAATGACATCATTACTTCGATAGGGACAGGGGTCAACGCGGCGAATATTTCGATAACGGGTGTCGGAGGTCCATCGGGGAGTGGAGCCAGGGGGATCCGCTTAGCGAGCTCTGATATCACGTCGACTGATGGGACGATCACGATTATGGGAACAGGGGGCGGCACAAGTGCTGTTTGTGAAGGAGTGCGAATTTTGGGAGACCCGACCATAAGTAGTGAAAATGGAAACATCTCAATCACAGGTGTTGGTGGGACCTCAGCCTTTTTGAGCCCAGGGATATTAACGAGTGCGGGGACAATTGAATCGACAGGTATGACAGCTTCCGCTGCCACTATCACCTTAGATGGAACTGGGGGAGGATTTTCAGGGTCCAATCCAGGCATCAGCTTAGGATCTTCCCACACTGTGACCTCGGCATATGGAAACATTCTCTTAACAGGGGTGGGCGATTCCTCAGGGAGTGCAAACGATGGCGTCGTGGTGGCAGGGACTGTCTCGTCTACGGGAACTGGGAATGATAGTGCCACTATCACAATCAATGGGACGGGTGATGGGACGGGGGCGTGCGATGCGATTGAGCTCACGTCAACGTCTTCTGTGACATCGATTGATGGCAACATTGCCTTGACAGGGATAAACAATAGTACAGGCGCCACGGGCACAGATGGCATAGAGATTTTGGGAGTTATAGCGACGACCGGGACGGCGATGACCACAATTGATGGACGAAGCAGTGCCAACGCCTCGTCGTCCGGGACAGGTGTCATAGTCACTTCTAGCACAGGGGATGTCACAACGGTGAGCGGCGATATCATGATCACAGGGACCGGTCGCGGAGGTGTCGCTGGGAATCGCGGGATTGAAATCACTTCAAGTGGAAATGTTGAGTCAACGGGCTCGGCCGCTATCACCCTCACGGGAACTGGAGGCTCAACAGGAGCAACCAACGAGGGCGTATATCTTTCTGGGGTAGATACACAAATTCGGTCTATTTCCTCTGGTGATATCACCATGATTGGAACAGGGGGTAGCGATACTGCGAGCCTTAACTATGGGATTTTAATAGAGGGGGGGGAAGTATTTGCCGGTGGCTCCTCCAATATTACCCTAGAAGCAGGGGGCTCTGGTGTGGGAGGAGCTCGCGGCATCAGTGTGACGGGATCGGACTCCTCCATTGAAGCGGTCGATGGGACCATATCATTGACAGGAGATGGCGTAGGTGACGTGTTTGGACATGGAGTGGGCATCCTCTCAGGTGCGACTGTTGGGCTTACCGGAGGGACAATCAACTTCAATGGAGAGGGCAGTAGCACGGGATTTGGAGGTCGAGGGATCTTGACCACTGGTGGAGGGACTCTTGTATCCTCTCGGAGTGGATCGATCAACTTCATAGGTAACGGTGCAGGCCCTTTTTCTGCGGCAGGTGTTTCCATCGGGAGTGTGTCGATTGTTGAAACCACGTCTGGGGGAAGTATCTCTTTTACCGGAACAACAGACTCATTAAGCGATAATTCTTATGGCATCTTCATAGGAGGATCTGCAACTGTGAGAACAACTGGAGCTGGCACTCTCATGATGGATGGAACCGGAGGTTCGACAGGCCCTAGTTCTTTTGGGGTCCAAGTCATAGAATTTGGACTTGTTTCAACAGAAGGCGGGGCTATTGATATAATAGGGCGCGACAGCGGAGGGACCGAAGCGGGGCTAATCGTTAATCTCTTTTCAGATATCACATCGACAAGTGGACCGATTACCCTGACAACAATGAGCGATATGGTCATTGAAGAGGAAGGGACAGTGATAGGGGGATCTGGACTGTTAACCCTTAGACCGTCTCGTGATCTGAGAATCACAGGGAGCTCATCTGGAACAGCCGACTCAGGAGTGATTGTTGGGACAGGGGGCTTAGAAATCGAAGCGGGGCGCGATGTGTTAGTCTCTGGAGGAACGATGGGGGATGGGGTGATTGGAGGATCGATCGCTGCCCCCGCTTACGACATGGTGATCAAAGGGGGGCGCAATGTCGAAATGAACTCTCCAGTAGGAGGGGGTTTGGCTCGCATCTTTAACAATAGTACAGGAGCCTTGACGCTTGTTGTCGACAACAGCTTCCCTACGTTCCCAGACTTTGGAACAGGGGCTTTTATCCTCAACTCAGACCTAACCGCTAATGGCGAGCTCCGCATTTACACCGTAGAGCCGTCATTAAACACCATCAACGATACCATTAACGGCGTTGCCTTTGTCCCAGGACCCTTTGGTGAAGACACATCGACAGAACAATTTAGTACTTACTTCCCTGAAGGAAGCTATGAAGGAGCAGCGTTTAAGTTTTACTATAAGCTCCCCATTGTGATCCCTCCGAGTGTGGTGGCGCTCATTCAGGAGATCGAGGCCTACAGTTTACAGATTGCCTTAGCTGAGCTTGCCGATCGCTTGCCGATCTTTAGATACATGAGACTGCCTAACTATCCATGGCACCACCCCGACTTTTGCCAGCACAATCTGTGTGATCCCGGGTTTGATCCCTACGGGGCCTTTATTTTTGAAGATAATGTCTACTGGATAGGAGACCAACTATGAAAAAACTACTGCCTTGCTTATTTGTTGGGGGCGCTCTTTTGGGAAATCCCCAAGGGGAAAGCGTGTCAGCTGGCTCTGCGACCATAAATCGCAATGGTTCCTATCTCTCCATTGAGGCCTCAGATCAAACGATCATCAGTTGGGACTCCTTTTCAATTGGGACAGATGAGATCACCCATTTTATCAACGATGGGTGGGTGCTCAACCATGTGACAGGGGGTCAGCGGAGTGAAATCTTGGGACAGCTCACTTCAAGTGGACAGCTCATGCTTTTGAACGCTTCGGGTCTTTACATTGGGGATCAAGCGGTGATCGAGGCTAAGAGTTTCATTGGCTCCACTTTAGATACGATCGATTTTCAAGGAGCTGACTTTTTATTTACAGGTGAGGGGAGTGAGATTGTCAACTTGGGAACAATCCGCGCAACGGATGGGAATCTCTACTTGATCTCACGCTCAATCGACAACCAAGGATCACTAGAAGCGCTAGGTGGCGAGGTGGGCCTTGGGACTGGGACCAAAATTTTACTCAGGCGGGAGGGAGATAAGTATTTTTCCTTTGAGATGCAATCGAACGAATTTGCCGATCCTTACGAAGTGGCAATCCACTCAAGTGGACACATCGAAGCGACACAGGTTGAAGAGCGAGGTGGACGGATATTCTTAGTGGCGGACGACGGGTGCTCTCAGGTAACGGGAACAATGAGTGCTGGAACCGTTGGGATTTTT